>OGJY01000493.1_pt1 | contig 55666 bp, 55 predicted proteins | sample 1572231 | NCBI WGS metagenome assembly OGJY01 (sample SAMEA2582121, study PRJEB24529) | metagenome | biome: Human gut stool | place: China | collected 2011
ATAAAGAGTACCTTCTTTCTATTATATATGTATCGGAAACCACTAAACAGGCTTCGCCCGCTACTTATGAGATACAGCAAGATGGTAGCCAGTATTTTATTGCCATTGCATCCAAACGGCTCTATGTAGATTATGATCTGGCAAAAGATGTACTTAACATTTCATCGCTGGGTGACTATCTGCGTAACTAACTAGCCATCTAGCAATCTTGAAATCAATATTTCAATAAAACAATCTTTCAATCATGGAATTAATAAATAAAGATACACCACAAGTCAAAGAATTTATTTCTTCGCTCGACTCAATGCTAAGCGGTATTGAATCAATTGTCAAGCACTATAAGCCCCACCTGAACGGAGAACGTTTTCTTTCCAATCATGAGGTTTCTAAAAAACTGAATGTCAGTTTGAGAACTCTACAAGAGTGGCGAGATTCGGGATTAATTCCCTTCATCCAGATAAAAGGAAAAATTATCTATCGGCAAAGTGATATTGACAAGTTACTGCAAAAGCATTACTTTGAAAGCTGGAAGGAATAATCTGCCACTCACAAAAACATTGTTTTTCGGAATTTAATTTGAATTATTGACTTTTCCAGTGAAGTATTTAGTCTGTGCAAGTCTTTAGATTAAAATACGCTCGAAATGCAATGAGAGGAAGATTTTCATCTAAACCGAAGGCTTGGACTTGAACAGGCTAAATACGAAACTTACCTTTGTCAATGCTTCATGTTGAGTTCTGGAAAACTTACTTTAAAAGAAAAGGATTGAGAAAATGAAATTCATTCTTCCCAATCCTTTTTCTATATTGCCTATTACCTTTATTATATAGTTAATTCTGATAAACAGCTATTTACTTTTTGCATATCCTTGAAAATATTCTGATCCAATACCCTTGCATAGTGTTTTGTTATACTAGTATCGGCATGACCTAACATCTTGGCAACATTCTCCATACTCACACCATTCGCAAGGCATATAGAGGTGGCATACGAGTGCCGGGCTGAATGTGTGCACAAATTTTTCTGCAACCCGCATACATCGGCAATCTCTTTCAAGTAGCTATTCATGCGCTGATTGCTCAATACTGGCAATAGTTTTCCGGTACATTCTGCCACATTTTTATATTTTTCAAGTATAGAAGCTGCCACAGGCAACACAGGAATGTTACACATGATTTTTGTCTTTTGGCGGTTCTTCCTTATCCAAAGTTCCCCTTTATTATCTTTTACCAAGTGTTCAGGTGATAAGTCTTTTACATCACTGAATGCCAAGCCAGTAAAAATGCAAAAGACAAAAACGTCCCGTACCTGCTCAACTCGTTTAATTGTGAACTCTTTAGCGAGAATGATTTTAATCTCGTCCATTGTCAAAAATTCAGGATCTGTTTCTTCCAGTTTGAAACGGTAGTAAGCAAACGGATCTTTCTTTATCCAGTCGTTTTCTAAAGCAATACGAATAATCTTCTTCAAGTTCTTTAGTCGAGTGATAGCCGAGTTCTGTGCACAACCCTTTTCAATCTTCAAGAAAGCATCGAACTTAGAAATGAAGTTGGCTTCCAAGTTATTCAGGGCAATATCAGATAACTGATATTCTTTCTTAATGAATTCCTCCAAATATCGGGTAGTGGTTTCATACCGTTGAACGGTTTTACTAACAAAGTCTTTGCCGATCAGCTTACGACTTTGTTCGTTGTGTTCTCTGAATACTTGCAAAAGGGTTTTGCTTTCTTCATCCACACCATAATACAGTTTTCTCACAAGATCAACGGTGATAACCTTGTCGGAAGTTTCCAGTTCCCTATAAATTTGGTGTATGCGTGAGCGTGTGATTTCTAAGTAGTGGTTCAGTTCCACCGACATACGGTCTTTTCCTTTTGAATTCTCTTTTGCTTGATTCCATAGGTTTACGGGACAACTTCTTTTGATAGAAATATCTACCATACAGCCGTTTACAGTGATTCTCATGCACACAGGTGCTTCTCCGTTCTTTAATAACTTGGCTTTTTTGATAAAGAACAAAACAGAAAATGATTTTCGAGCCATTTTTACATCGTTTTTTAAGTTACAAAACTATGTATTCTTTTCCAAAGTAAGTCTATGCAAAATACTGTGAATCAGTGAGAAATATGCAAATTCGTGGGACTTTTTCGAACTAAATTTTAGTCCCACGATTTGTCCACCGATAATATGCTTGAAACGGCTATTTTCTGCTACCTGCCAGAAAAAAGAAATCCCCGATAATGCTTGATTATCAGGGATTTGCTTGATTTTTCTTTTGTTTTCAGTGATCCGCCTGGGGTTCGAACCCAGGACCCCATCCTTAAAAGGGATGGATAAAATACTGGATTTTAACCACAAACGAAAAACTGTGCTTACAAAGCGTGATTTATATTCGTTTAATGCAAAGATACTGCTTTATTATAAACATCAAAGGGGTACGGGTTTATATTTTACCGATTCATTGAAAGTAACCACGCCTTACCCTCTTTTCCACGACTGGAAGTTATCTAAACCTCTTATTCTTTATTTCCATCTATATAAAGGCTTTAAAGGTAAGTTATATCCTTTGAAGTATTTAAGGAATGTATCTTTCTTTACAATATATGCTGCATCTCCTATAATGCCTTTATATGTATAGTAAGTATGTTCATATTGTCTTATATACTTTGGCTCTTTAATAAGTATCATTTGTATTGCTTCTATAAACAACTTTCTTTTCCCTGCTAAGAAATAATACTTTCTTTCTTTATTATTGTAGTATGTATGTGTATATAAAGTATCTAAGTTTGAATTATTAATACCTGTAGGTCTATTATAGGTATAATTCCAATATTCGAAAAAGAAATTATCATATCTATGTACTTCATTATCTAATTTACATTCAATTATATTATGTTTTCTATCTTTATCAATTAAAATATCATAGTCTTTATTATTATCATTTGGAACAACTGTATTATATCCTTTCTTATATAAATTACCTGCTATAAGTAATTCATTTACTGTACCTACTTTCTTCTTTGGGTTCTCTCTATGCTTTACAAAGTCATTCAATGTATAATATACAATATCTATATTTGTTGGAACTCCAACTAATTTTATATCACTTACTTTTATTTTATTAAGTACTTCTTTATATACTTCTATTAGTTCTTTCATAGTTTTTATGATTTACTAAAATTCTATCTATTATTTATATGAAGCCAATATAAGTAGTATCATTATCTCTTATTTATAAACTGTAGAAATATGGAATTTGTATTTCTAAGAATTTAAAGTATTATAGCCATTTTAATTTGATATATCTTATTTTATATGGTCTATACTATCAATATTTTCAATTTATAGATATATCTACTTTAAATTATATAGATAGTGAACATAGTGCAATATGGATGGTATAGTAGTTAGTGCAATATGGATGGTACACTTATAAATACCTATACACTATAAATACCTATTTAGTAGTCTCACACGTTGCACGTGTTCGCCTAATGGCTATTTTCTTTATATGTTCTTTCACTTGTATTCATTTATTAGACTTTAGATATATTTTTAAAGTTAAACCATATAAAAGAAGAATAGCCAATTTATTTTGGATAAATATAATTAATTCGGAATATCTTCTTTTAAATGGTTAAGTTCTAATAATAAACAAAAAAGAATACTATAATACTATCTCATATTTTATTTTATTCTTATTCTTTCTTTTAAATGGAACTCCTGTTATTACATATAAAAAGAATGATTCCTTATTTTCAATATCTCTAAAGTTATTTTTCTTTGCTTCTATATATTGCTTCATTGATTTAGTAACACACGGATTTTTACTACTAAGAAATGTTTCTATTATATTCTTATAATTTTCTGCTTTATTACCAAGTAAAGGAAATAAATCATCTCTTACTATTGAAATACCTTTTTTCTCTGTCTGCAAATATCCAAATTCTTTAAGTTCTTTAATATAAGTACTTATTTGTCTTCTACTATATTTTAATTCTTTTTCTAATTCATCTAATGTATATAATATAAGGTTTGTACCATTTAAAGTTAAAGACTTTAATAGTATAAGAAAACCTTTAAGTTCTTTCTTAATTGGTTCATTATATAATTTATTACTAACCATAAAGAAATGTTCATTTGATAAATTATATTTGCATTTCTCAAATGTTCCGAATTGTCCTTTTATCTTATCCTTTGATATTGAGATAAAACCAAAAGATTCTAATGTATGTAGATATTTTCTAACTTTATCTACATAAAAATTTGAAATATCCTTTTTCTCTTTTGGAATATCATAATACATTCTTGCAATTATTTCCTGTTTTGCATTTGATTCCATTGTATTAAAGTCAGTACATAAAGCTAAACAATAATATAGATATGATTCATATACTGTTAGTTTACTACTTATTTTGTCTGTTATCCTTACATTGTACATAGTTGAATGCAACTAAATTAATAAATTTGAATCTATTATTTTTAAGTAATGAATTATATTTCTTATTTCCGAAGTATAGTTTTGCTTCTTTTCTATTCTCAAATATTTGCCCTGTATCCTTATAAATAAATTTCATAGTATTATTTTGATTTATACAAGTAAGATGAATAGTATAACCATTTAAAAGAAGAATAGCCAATTTGATTTAGCTTTATACAAGTAATAATAAATTAACTTTAAATTGATAATATATTATAAGTCTATTCTTTTATTTGTATAAAGTCAAAGAATATACACAACTTAATTCGGAGTTTCTTCTTTTAAATGGTTACTATTGAAGTTAATTGTTTAATAACTTATCTAATTGTATATAGTAAAACTGTCTAATATTATTTATTTGCTTTCTAATTCGAATATATCCATTATCTGAAAGCCATTTTCCTATATCTTTCTTATTATCAAATAGTTTATTTACATCTCCTAAGAACTTATGACCTATTGTATTATGCTTTTCTTTAAATTTCTTTCTCATTTGTTCAAGTGCTATAGGTCTTATTTCTTCATAAGTTAAATATTCTTTTCCTTTTATTATCATAATGGTTATATATTAAGACACTAATAATTAAATATAAAGCCTGTATTTCTACAGGCTATTAATATATTAGTCTAAATTCAAATTTCGGTTGTACTATCTTATTTGCCATCATTTCGCCTAATTCGCTTCTATCAAATGAAATAATATCATTACTGTTATATATTTCATTGTGTTCTATATCTCCTGTTATATTCTCGTAGTCTTCTATATTACAATATAACTCATTTGTATATTTATTATAAAACATTCTTTCCATAATTAGAATATTTGTTTAAATAGACTTCCATTAATTTTATATTCTCCATTATATAGATATAAATAATATGGTATATCTATTCCATTTATGTTAGCCAACTTACTAAATTGCTTTGCTATTTCCTGTACTACTAATAATGTTTCATTTTGATTTGTAGTATCAGTATATATTGTACAAACTTCTCTTACTTTATCTAAGTAGTCACTTTTTAAAACTGCTTTTCCTTCTACAATATCAAAATACTTATTATCAAAACACCAATTATATAAATAAGTTAATGTTTCAATATTATGTAAATAGCTTATTTTACCTTTTGCTTGCATATATATCCATTCTGTAGAACTTAAACTGTTATCAATGATATATTCTAATGGTAATCCTAAACTATCAGATAATTTTGTTAGTTCCTCTATATATTTATTCTTTCTAAATTCATTATGATTTGTAGTTACTTCCTTTAGTGTTTCAATTGTTGGTGTAATTCCATTTGTAACCAATATTGGAATATTTTTATTTACTACTTCTATCACTTTGTTTATCTCTTTTATTTTTTCATTGTATTCTCTTTCATTAAATTCGATAATTTGTTTTTTCATACTTCTTTACTTGTTTAATTGCTATTAATATATCTTTAAGTACTGTAGTTATCTCAAAAAGTCCTGTTATCACTATAAATATTAGTAGTGAATATAAAAAGCCAGCTATAAATATGTCCATTTGTATTAAGGTTTATAGTAATATGTATTTCTTACTTTATCTATCTGTTTTCTTATCTTTATATATCCCTGTTGGTCTGCCCAAATACCTACACTTACTTTAGTAGGCTTTATCCCTTTAGATTTAGCTAACTCAACTAATTCGGCATAAGTTATATATTCTTGCATTCTTCTTTTAAATGGTTTTAGTATAAGTTTATAAGTAAAAATATATCTATAGTATTATATCCTCTTGTAAATATAATAGTATTTGAAATTAAGCCATTATTAATTATTTCTATATTAACAATACAAAGTTACTGACTTTTCAAGTGACAAAAAAGTGAATTTAAAACAAACTGAATAAATTACTATATCATTTGATTTCTTTATCTAATGGATATATTATAAGATACTAATACAAGAAAAATGACTTTAGAGATACTTTAAGTAATAAAATATGCTATTTATGGGATTTTTGATGAATTGGTATATAAAACCATAATTCACGAAATTTCCCCTAATATCTATTATATTGACTTTAGAGATATTTTAAGTCGTATTCTTTGAATTAACTAAATAAGAGATAATAGAATACTTTATTCAGATATATATTTACTGATTTGGATATATAAGGCTATTTGAGGATTTTACAGGCTATATAGTTCTATTCTGACTAATTGTATCTGTTTTCATTTTTAATAGGGTAGGGGGAATGTATAAGTACTGTAGTTTCGTGTTTGCAATATACTTACTTTATTTCGGAACTCTTTTTTATTTCGGCTATATTCATTTTACTTGTATGAAGTCACTAAATAAAAAATCAGACCATCTAAAGAAGAAGTTCCAATTTGTTTTGGAGTCCTTTCTTTAAATGGTCTGTAGTTATCGAAATATTACGAGATATATCGAAATATACTGAAAAGTATCAAAGTGTTATTTACTTAAAGAATTTAGAAATATCTACATTTTCTGTTTGAATACTATCTTTATTTGCTTTAGCTAATAACCTATCTATTTCCTGTTTATCCTTTTTTGCATCTATTTCTTTTTTAGCTTCTTCAATTAGCATATCCAAAACACCATCAGGCATTACATTTAAATCAATAGCTAATTGTATTTCATTGAATACTTTTAAAAGACCTGTTTTAAGACTTACAAAAGCCTTAGTTTTAAACTCATCATCTTTTAATTTTTCGGATTCGTCTAACTTGCTTCCCTGTGGTGATACACCTTTACTTGCTAAATACAAGTTCTTAAGACCTTTTCTTGTTGTTTCTCCTTTAGCCATAACTTTAATGTTTTAAATGTTAGTAAATATGTTTATTTAAGTATTTCTTTATTTCTTCTATATTAATACCTAATTCAGCACATCTATATTTAATATATCGTTCTTTGTATATCTCTTGTATTTCTTCAATAGACATTATTTCATCTAATTCAACTGTATTTCCATCTACATCAACTGTTATTTGTTCATTATGGTTACAGGTAGTATATTCCATCAAAGAAATATCATAGATTTCTTTTATAAAGACCTCATAAGATATAAACGGTATATTACAACTTTCTTTAAGTATCTGCTTAATTAGGCTGTATCTATCTTTCTTACCTATTTCAGTCTGTAGATAGTTACATATTTGTTTTAATGTATATACTTCATTATTATACTGTATTTCATCATTTATACTGTTAGTAATAAATAAAGACTTATATACATCTACATTTTTAAATAGCAATTCATAATTATGTTTGTTAGATACTTTTATGTCAGTATTACTATTTGTTTTAATTATTTCTTGATTCTTACATACTTGCATATTTATAAGTTGTGGTAATAATTCGGGATGCTTCTTTTTGGTATCTTCATACATCATTTTAAACTTAGTACCTACTTTAGACTTATCATATTGTCTTAGTGTTTCTAAAGTCTTATGACCTGAATACCTTGCTATATCATTATAGTTATATCCCATTAATGAAAGTAACGTTATAAACGTTCTTCTTCCTGTATGACTTGAAACACATTCATAACGTTCTTTCTCTATCTTTTTAACTGTTCCACTTCCTGCTTCTTGCTTAGTTGTTATTTCTGTTCCTTTTATACCTGCATCTTTACATATTTCCTTTATACGCTTATTATATGTATATCTATCGTATGTAGGGAGTTTGTAATTATATTTCTTTATTATATCCAATGCAATTTGGAATATAATATCAACTTCTATCTTTTCTGTTGTTTTTTCTTGCACAAGGTTTATATAAGTTCTGCCGTTCTTTGTTTCTATATTATTGGCAACTTTATCTATATCACTGATTCTTTGACCTGTTAAGCATTCCAATACAAATAAGTCTTTTATTTCTTCATCTTTTTTATTATCACATTTAAATCTGTGTATTTGTGTAACCTCATCACCTCTAAGGGCTATCTCATCATCTGTTTTCTTTACTTGTAATGGCTTTATAAGAATATTATCTAAGGTTGTTTTATCTATAAATCCATACATAACACCGTAATTCTTTAAAATGGTCATTAATTTCTTTACAGTGTTGTTAATTGTATCGGGTGAAACCTTACTACCGTTTTGTGTCTTCATATTGTCAATACACCATTGTTGAAACTCATTCATCAATGCAGTATTAAGTACATACGTCTCTTTGGTTTTGAGAAAGTCTTCAAACCTTGAAACAAACCTTAGATAATTTTCTTTTGTATTGTCTGCCTTATCATCTTTACAAATTGCATTCTTTATATGCTTGATAAGGTCTGTGTTATTTTCTTTGGTATTATTCATAAAGTTTTTGAATGTTTGGTTACTATGTTCTATACGTTCATCACAAAGATATAATTTATATTCATTGAACCTTTCATTCATTGCATTTATTTTATCATTCAGCAATGAATTGTTCTTGTTATCAATAATACTTTGTCTGTTACTTATTATCGCTTTGTCCTTACCCCAATGTTTCGGATATACTTTGAAGCCTGTAGATATTCTTACCTGCTTCTTATTAATGCAGCATACAAAATATACCATTGTTGGCTTACTTCCTTTCGGCTTCCTTAAATTATAATGTGGTGCTATCTCATTATAAAACACCTGTGTTGTGCTTAAATCCTGTGCTTGTTTTTTGTGCTTAAATTCTGTGCTTATTTTATCGGCACACGTGTTTACGACTTTATCGGTATCAAAGCCGTTGTTTAATGATGAAGAAATGTACTTCCGAGCCATAACCTATTGGATATTAAGGCTTGCAAGCATAAAAAAAGAGGTCTCAACGAATACGCTGAAACCTCTTTTTCCGTGATCCGCCTGGGGTTCGAACCCAGGACCCCATCCTTAAAAGGGATGTGCTCTACCTGCTGAGCTAGCGAATCATCCTGTGCGTTACTTCTGTAATGCGGGTGCAAAGGTAGGGATTTTTTTTATATATGCAATAGCTGATGCAAGTTTTTTTATTCTTTTGGGAATGTTTTTTTCTTTTGGACCTTTGATAACTCGTGCTTCTCTACAAGAGACTGGTCTTCTTCCATAAGTATAAAACGTTTATAATAAGAGAGGAAGAGAGTTGTCAGGGGGAGAGCGATGATTAAGCCGATAAAACCTAATAAAGTTCCCCAAATGGATAAAGAAAGAAGGATGATGGCCGGATTCAGTCCCATAGCCTTTCCCATAATGCGGGGAGTGAGATACAAATCTTGTATGCACTGCACGATGCAAAGGACGAGAATTCCCGATCCGAAGATCAGCCAAAAGTTTTCTCCGGTCTCCGCAGCTTTGAGGAGACTTAGCAAGATCATTGGGATGATACCGATCGTTTGCATATAAGGAATGAGGTTGAGGAAACCGATGAATAGCCCCAGGATAACGGCTAGCGGGAAGCCGACGATCTTAAATCCGATGGCGAAGAGGATGCCGACACATAAGGCAATCAATGACTGTCCGCGGAAGTAGCGGTTCATACTATATTCGACATCGTCGGCTAGCCCTTGGACAAAGGGGCGGTAACGTTCGGGAATCAGGCGGATCCAACCGTTGACAATCCGTTCATAATCCAACAGGATAAAGATGAAGTAAAGGAAGATTACAAACACGATCGTAATACTGAACAGAATGGAGAAAGTATTAGTCAGTACGATCCACATTTTGGGAGCGATCTGTTTGACCGCCTTTTCTATGTTCTCTTTGCTCAGGAGCTGTGCCAACTGGTCCGGATCGATATTCTTTTCCAGATACTCTGCCCATGACTGCGGAATCATTGGGATATGTCCGTAGCCGCTGTTATGTTCCTGCATCAGTTCCAAAGTCCGGTTGAACTCCTGGGTGACAGAGGGGACGATCACGACACCCACCAGTGAGATCACCAGAAGGGTAGACACGAGAACGGCCAGGATAGACAGCAAACGGCTTTTCAGCTTGACTTTATACTGGAAGAACTTGACGAACGGCTGCATCATATAAGCCAGCAGCCAGGCAATCAGGAATGGTAACAAAGCATTTCGCAGGACGGCGATCAGATAGATAATACCACTGATAACAGCCAGGCCGAACAGAATACGTGCCACCCTGTCGAATGTGAACGGTTTATCAAACAATGGGTTCATATTAAATTCTTATCTTTGCAGGCAAAGATAATGCAAACCGACTTATCTTCGCCTTTATGGCAAAGATAAAATAAAGTTGAATAGAAAGGATGATACGAAACAAAATAGTACTGCTTTGCCTGTTGATTTGCCTTCATTTGCTTGCCGGTGCACAGACTCCCGCCCCCGTCAAATGGTTATTGCAGGCCCCTTATATGCGGGGAGCCTCTTTTTCTCTGGTAGTGAAAGATGTGCAGGAGGGAAGAACGGTCTACAGTTATGATACGGACCGGCTGCAATCGCCCGCTTCGGTGTTGAAGACGGTAGCCACGGCGACAGCGCTTGAGATATTGGGAGAAGACTATCGCTATCCGACCACGTTGGAATATGACGGAATACTGGAAAACGGCACGTTGGAGGGAAACCTCTATATAAAAGGAAGCGGTGATCCCTCCTTGGGCTCTTCGCATTTCGCACCGGGGCAGAACAAGTTTTTGTCAACCTGGATAGCTGCTTTGCAGAAAGCCGGCATCAAGCATATAACAGGATCGGTCATATCGGACGAAAGCATTTTCGACACCGAAGGCGTCTCTATTAAATGGCTCCGGGAAGATATGGGAAATTATTATGCCCCCGGAAGTTATGGTATTTCCATCTTCGACAATATGTATAAGCTATCCTTGCAGACTGGGGCTGCCGGGACGCGGCCGGTCCTAAAGGGGACAGAGCCGGATATCCCTTTTATCCGGTTTAAGAACTACCTGAAAGCCGCTCCGGTTTCTTCGGACAGCGCTTATATTATCGGTGCTCCGCTCGATGACGTGCGCTACCTGTATGGTGTCCTGCCTGCGAACCGGGAGGCGTATGTCTTGAAAGGAGATATCCCCGATCCTGCCTTATATTTGGCACGCTATCTGACGGACCAGCTTCAGCAGAAGGGAATACGGGTGGACGGGTCCCCTTCCTGCTACCGTATCGAGGTGGAGGAAAACCGGTGGAAGAAGGGAGAGAGGAAAGAGATTGTCACGACCTATTCGCCCACGCTGCGGGAGATAGCAAGCGTATGCAACCATGTCAGCCATAACCTATATGCGGATGCTTTGGTCAAAACGGTCGGATTGCAATACAAACCGCGAAGGAACGAGATGATCTCCTCGTTTGGTCGTGGTGTGCAGGTCGTGAAAGAATATTGGGAGAAGAAAGGTTTGGATGTCTTTCCGCTCCGGATGAACGACGGCAGCGGCTTGGCTCCGGCAGATAAGGTGTCGGCCGGATTTATGGGAGAGCTGTTGGTCTATATGGCGACGGAATCTGCTGTTTCGGATGCTTTCATAGCCTCTTTACCACAAGCCGGGATAGAGGGATCAGTGCGCAATTTCTTGAAAGGATCGAAGTTGCAGGGAAAAGCCCACCTGAAAAGCGGGGGCATTACGGGTGTCAGGAGCTATGCCGGCTATATCACGAAAGATGGAAAGACGTATGCGGTAGCCGTTTTCTCGAATAACTATTCTTGCCCGATGAGCCGGATGACTAGGGCTTTGGAAAAGTTGCTGTTACAACTTTTTTAATTAATTGAGAATTGGGCTACGCCGTATCATCTTAACAAAGTTAATTGTCCATTGTCAATTGAAATTGAGTGACCGTTGCGCCAGGAATTCGACAAGCCTCGGTTTGTAGTTGTCGGAGATCGGGATATATTCTTTTCCGAACACGATCCGGTTCCGTTCGATCACCTTGATCTTTTCAGGCTGTACGATAAAGGAACGGTGTACACGGATAAAGTGGCTTGCCGGTAGCATCTCTTCCAGCGACTTCATGCTCATCAGTGAAAGGATGGGATGCGGTTCATCCTCGATAAAAATTTTGACATAGTCTTTCAGCCCTTCGATATAGAGTATTTTGCGCAGTTCGACCTGTACCTGCTTATACTCAGTCTTGATGAAGATCGACTCGATCTCTGCCGCAGGCGCTTGCATATGCTCGTACCATTGCAACGCCTTGTTGGCCGCCTTGAGGAAATCCGGGTAACTGATCGGTTTCAGCAGATAGTCGAGGGCGTTCACCTTGTAGCTGTCGAGGGCATACTGTTCGAAAGCCGTCGTAAAGATGATGCGGGTATCTGCCTCCAGTATCCGAGAAAATTCCATGCCGCTCAGTTCCGGCATCTGGATATCGAGGAAAAGCAGCTCTACCGGCTGGGCGCTCAATACGGGCAATGCCTCAAGGGCGCTGTTGAACTTTGCTGTGAGGCGGAGGAACGGAGTCTTGTTTACATAACTTTCCAGCAGACTGATGGCCAGTGGTTCGTCATCGATGATTGCACATGTTAACGTCATAATTTGTTGTATTGATGTACCGGACAAAAATATAATAAATCCTTATGCCTGCAATTCTAACAGGCAAACATATTCGTCTCCTTTTTGCCCGTACGTGAAAATATGATGCGACGGATACAGCAATTCCAACCGCCTGCTGAGATTCTGCAGCCCAATGCCGGAACCGCTCTTGTCCTGTCCGTTGTCTTTCGGGAAGTCGCTGTTGCGGATAGAGCAGACGATCCGTGTCCCTTCCTGGTGAATCTTCAAGTCGATAAACGAGGGCTTGTTGTGGCTCACCCCATGCTTGAAAGCATTCTCGATCAGGGAGATGAAAAGGAGAGGCGCCACCTGGGTTTCAGCTGTGGCGGACGATATGTCGGTCGTGAGTTTCACATGTTCCGGCAGGCGTATACGCATCAGTTCCACATAGTTCCGGATGAAATCGAGTTCCTTCTCCAACGGAACCATCGGCTGGCTGCTGTCGTAGAGCACGTAGCGGAGCAGGCGGCTCAGGTCGTGCACCGCCTCCTGCGCCTTCTCCGGGCTGAAAGCGATCAAGCTGTAGATATTGTTCAGCGTGTTGAAAAGGAAATGGGGGTTCAACTGACTTTTCAGGTTCTGCAATTCCGCTTCGGCACGGCTTTTCTCCAACTCCCGGCGGGACGATTCCATCTCGTACCAACTTCCGGTCATCTTGATGGCGACGCTTAGCCCTGCCACCAGCATATACAGCATGGCGTTCACCATGAAGAAACCGACCGTCTCCTGCCATTCCCTTTCCGGCCTCGGATGTTCCCATTCGGGATGCGGGAGCAGTTCGAACATCAGATGGACGGCCCCCATCGAGGCAGCGATCAGTACGACATTGCATAGCAAGAACTTCCAGGGACGCTTGGCGAACAGGAAATGGTCGATCAGCACGAAATAGTTGGCATAGAACACCAGCATGAACGACAGCGGGACGATCATGGAGCGGACGTAGCTCAGGACCGTCACCGTCTGCGACTCGCGTCCGGTGAAGAAGAACGGCAGCCCGAAGAGGATGGCCCAGGCTGCGATATGGATCAGCTTCCCCATGCCTTTGAAGGGGGGAGCCGGTAATGTGTGCATTGTCTCTGTTGTTCCCATTTATGCAAAGATACTGTTTATTATATATCAGAGAAGCATCGGGCATGGAAGAAGTGTTGTTTCTCTGTCGAACGCCAGGCGGCATCGGTCATGGAAGAGGCTCTGCGTAGAGTATGCCTAATAGCTATGAGGTATATTGCCTCGTACCTATGAGGTGAGTTGCCTCATATCTTTGAGGTACATTGCCTCATAACTATGAGGCATGCTTGACGCAGAGCGTCTTCTTCCCTCGATGCTTCCCGCCTGCTATTCGTAACGTATCGCCTCTATCGGATCGAGTTGTGCTGCCTTTTTGGCCGGATACCATCCGAAGAATACACCGGTGACAGTACAGACGGCAAACGACAGGACGACGCTCCAGGGCTGGATGTAGATCGGAAAGTGGGCGACTCCGTTCACGACAAGGGCCGCGCCCACTCCAAAGACTACACCTATCAAACCGCCTGTCACACTGATCAGGATGGACTCGATCAGGAACTGTGCCAGGATGTCGATGCCTTTTGCCCCGATACTCATACGGAGGCCGATCTCGCGTGTACGCTCCGTCACGCTGACGTACATGATATTCATGATCCCTATACCGCCTACGAGGAGCGAAATACCCGCCACAGCCGCCAACAGCACGGTCATCATATCCGTAGTGCTTGTCAACATCGTGCTCAACTCCTGCTGGCTACGGATGGTAAAATCATCATCGTCACTTCCCTTCAACTTATGGTTGCGGCGGAGTATTTCAGAAATCTCGTCGATGGCCTGGTCGGTGTATTCCTCCTTGAGGGCCGAACAGGTAATGCCTTGCAGATGGGTGATGGCCAGGACCTTTTTCTGAATAGTTGTGTATGGAGCTAAGATTAGGTCGTCCTGGTCCATTCCCATGCTGTTGTATCCTTTGCTTTCCAGCACGCCTACGATGCGGAAAGGTAATTTCTGAAAACGTATGACCTTGCCTACCGGGTTGCCACCATCGGGGAAGAGGTTATCGACGACGGTCTTGCCGACTACGCATACTTTGGCGGCTGTCTGGATATCTTGTTCGGTGAACATGTCGCCGTCCTCGACTTTGTAGCGTCGTATCTCCAGGTAGTCAGGACTGATGCCGTAGACCGTGGTCGGGGCGTTGTTGGCGCCGTAGATCGCTTGCCCGCTGCTGTTGACGGAAGGAGAAACGGCCGAGACAAAGCGTGTTTCGTCCACAATGTCTTCGTAATCCTGTAGTTTCAGGGTTTCCATCGCGGAGGCATCCTGCCGGACACCGCCACGCACGTCGGCGCCCGGGTGTATCATGATCATGTTGGAACCCATCTCACTGATCTGAGCCTGTATGCTTCGCTTCGAGCCTTGTCCGATGGCAAGCATCGTGATCACGGAGGCCACGCCGATGATGATGCCCAGCATCGTGAGGAAGCCGCGCAATTTGTTATTGGCGAGTGCCCGGACGGCTATTTTTATTAGGTTTGTTCCGTTCATTGTTATTGTTGTTTTATAAGTGATTCTTTAAACACCTTTGCCTCCTTCCGCTTATATCGGATGATTCCGGTATTCGCATAAAGGGGCACCCGCGGAAGGGTGGCAAGATCAATCGTCATTCTTCGGTAGCCGTGCCAACGCTTCTGCCGCGTTCAGGATGTTCCGGTTGACTGTGTCGGAAGTGACATGCCCGTCGCGCAGCGTGATGTTGCGGCTGCTGTACTGGGCGATCTCCGGGTTGTGGGTCACGAATATGATGGTACGTCCCTCGGCATGCAGTTTCTGGAAAAGAACCAGTATCTCGAAAGAGGTACGGGTATCGAGATTTCCGGTCGCTTCATCGGCGAGGATGACGGCGGGGTCGTTTACCAGCGCCCGGGCGATGGCGACACGCTGCATCTGCCCGCCGGACATCTGGTTGCTCTTATGCATCAGGCGGTCGCCCAGACCTACGGCAATCAGCGATTCGACTGCTTTCTTGTGTCGTTCGGCTGCACTGTAGGACGAATTGTACATCAAGGGCAGCTCCACGTTCTCGACCGCTGTTGTCTTAGGCAGCAGGTTGTAGTTCTGGAAGACGAACCCGATTTTGCGGTTGCGCAAGGTGGCGCGGGCGTTCTTACCCATCGTGCGGACCGATGTGCCGTCGAGGTAATATTCTCCGCTGGTCGGTGTATCCAGGCAACCTAACGTGTTCAGCAGGGTACTCTTTCCTGAGCCGGATGTCCCCATGATGGTGACAAATTCGCCTTCATAGATCGTGAAGGAGACGCCACGCAAGGCATGGACCGTTTCGTCTCCGACCTTGAAGTCACGCTTGATGTTTTCTAATTTGATTATCTCTTTCATATTGTTGTACTCCTTGTTTGGAGGGCAGATATATAAAGCCTGCCCCTACTTGGCACTCTTTTTGTTCTTATTGCTTCCCGGAGGACCTGGCATGAACGGGCTTCTTTCCGTTTCGGCTTCGGCTGCCGGAGTAATGGAGGAGGCTTCGAGATCGACAGCCAATTCTTCACCTTCGTTCAGGCCGTCGGTTATCTCGATCATGTTTCCGCTGGTGGAACCGACGGTAACGGCTTTCGGCTTCAGCTCCTGCCCGTTCTTGATCCATACGAGACGTTTCCCGGCAGGGGCTTCCTTGCCGGCTTCGGAGACGATGTAGCCTAGTTGCGTCAACATTTGTACATCCGGTACGAAGCGGAGTGACTTGGTTGGGACTGTCAGCACGTTATCGCGTTCCAGCGTGAAGATCGTCACGTTGGCTGTCAGGCGCGGCTTCAATTTAAGGTCGGGATTATCGGCCGATATCACCACTTCGTAGGTAACGACCGTCGAGGTCGAGGTGGAAGAAGAGCTGCTGGTGCTTTCGCTGTCGCCGAGGCGGATTTGCATGACCGTACCTTCGAATACGTCGTTCGGATAGGCGTCGACGGTGAAGGATACACGTTGCCCATTTTCTACGTTACCTATGTCGGCTTCATCCACGTCGGCTATCACCTGCATCTTGGTCAGGTCTGCCGCGATGGTGAACAGGGTCGGAGTCTCGAAGCCGGCGGCCACGGTCTGTCCTTCTTCAACTGCGCGGTTGATCACGACACCGTCGATCGGGCTGGTGATCGTCGCATATTCGAGGTTGCGGTTCACTTTGACCATTGCCGCTTGGTTTTGTTCGTAGGCGGCTTTTGCTTTCTCATAGTTGTATGTGGACGTTTCATAGTCCGAGTCGCTGATCAGCTTTTTTTCGAAGAGGATCTTGTTGCGGGCGTAATTCTTCTGTTGGTACTCGAATTCGCTTTTGCTGCTTGCCAGCTGTGCCTCGGCGGATGCGAGTTCGGCTTTCAGGTTGACCTTGTCCATTTCGGCGATCAACTGCCCTGCTTTGACCACGTCGTTATAGTCTGCATACAACTTGTCGATGATACCGGACACCTGCGTGCCGACTTCGACTTCCGTTACCGGCTCGACTGTTCCGGTTGCCGTTACCGTGTTCGAAATGGAACTGCGGCCCACTTTGGCGGTTTCGAGCCGGATACCGCCTTTCGACGTTTTGTCTGTGAAGAACCAGATGCCTCCGGCCACGACCAATACGCCTACTATACCGATAATTAGTTTCTTCTTGTTCATATCTTTATCTGTTTTTATTTCTTTCTGGATGTCGATCCCTTTTGCAAGGGAGGTGTGCCAAAAGTGCCTTGTTCCTGCGTCAAGCGCGGAGATAAGGGGATTTTGACACATCCTCCGAAACAAAAAGAGAGTGAATATATTCATTAGCGGTTCACCCCTAATGCCGTGTTTCAGAATAAATTGATTTCTTCTCCTTGGTAGAAGCGCAACAAGCCTGCGTTCAGTATGGCCGTGTATTTGGCCTGGAGCGTTTCCTGTTGTGCGCTTAACAGGTTATTTTTTTCCGTGAGCAATTCTACTGTATTTTTCATGCCGACGTTGAATTGTTCGCTGACGAGAGAGTAGCTGGTTTCCGTGCTCTTCAACTTCTGTGAAGCTGCCACGTATTGCTGTTGTGCGCTGTTGGCGGCTAGCCAGAGGTTTTCGATGGTCTTGTAGAGTGTCTTCTTGTTGTCCAGCAGGTCCAGCTGGCTAGTCTGCTTTTGCAGCTTGGCCTTGTTGATGGAACTTTTCGTCTGCCGCTTGTCGAAGATGGGGATGCTGAGGGTCAGTCCCAGCGAGTTGTTCCAGTTCTGCTTGACCTGTTCGCTGAAGCTGAAGTCGCTGCCGTTGGCATTCGTGCTTCCGATGCCTGCGCTGAGGTTTAAGGTCGGGAGATATCCTGCACGTGCCATCTTGATGCTCAGGTCCGAGCTCTCCACGTTCAGCTTTCCTGCTTCTATTTCGGGACGCAGGCTGAGGGCGGTGTTGTAGACATCGTCTTTTTCGGGAAGCGGGATCAGGACGTTGCTGTCGCTCAGTTGCGGCAGGTAGAGGTCCATTTCGATGTCCCCGTCCAGTTCGAGAAGCTGTTTCAATTGCAACTTATAATCCTGCAGGGTAGCCTGGGATGTCACCAACTGGTAGTTGTCGCTGCTTACCTGCGCTTCCAGTTGGGCGAGGTCGCTTGAGGCGATACTGCCGACGTTGAACAATTCCTGTCCCCGTTCAAACTCTTTCCGGCTTACTTCAAGTGTCGATTCGTTTACTTTGACAGCTTCGGCCGAGTAGAGAATCTGTACATACAGTTGGGTGATACTTTCCTGGATCGAGTTTTCGCTTTCGTCCACATTCAGTTCGGCGATGCGGTTGTTCAGCTTCTGTTGCTTGACGGTGTTCACCCGTTTGCTGCCGTTATACACAGTCCAGTTGGCGTCGATGCCGTAGCTACCGTTGTACGAGGTTTTGCTTTCGCTTGTCGTGATGTTATCGCCGCTGATGATGGTGCCTCTTGCACTGTTCGGGCGGTTGACGACGCGCTGGCTGATGTTCCCGCTCAAGGAAGGCAGGAAATCCGCCTTGGCTGTCTTTACGTCTTCTTGGGCACTCTCGGCGCTGATGCGATTCCGCTGGATGGTGATGTTATGCTCCAGTGCATAATCGATGCAATCGCGAAGCGTCCATTGTTTGGGTGTGTCTTCCTCCGCATTCATCCCGGTGGGCAGGAGAAGCAGGCAGGAGAGGAGTATGGAAGAAATCTGTTTCATGATGCTTTCGTTTTGTAACCTGACAATCTTTTTACCTTTTTTCGAAAGCAAAACTACAACAGGATGAAAGCCTACACAATCAGATTAGAAAAAGAGGAGCGTTTCCTCGACAAAGAAGGACTTTCTATCGATGAAAGCCTGACTTGAAATAAGGGTGTTTTTTGAGAGAAAGCCCTGAATATTGATTGTGGAAGTCCAGGTTTTTTACTCTGAAGGTCCTGACTTCTTGTTACGAAAGTCTTGACTTTTGCGGTAAAATTTACCAATAGAGAACCATCCCGGCGATTCCTGCCAGGATAATCATCAGGATCGGGTTGATCTTGAACTTCCAGGTGAGGATGAACGCAGCCCCGAAGATCAGGAAACTTTTATAGTCGATGAAGTTCTCGCTATTCATCAATAGCAAAGCCGCTGCCGCAATCAGGCCGACCGTAGCCGGACGAAGGCCGTAGAACGCGGCTGCTACATATTTGTTGTTCCTGAATTTTGCAAAGGCGTATGAGATGGCCAGCACTAGCAGGAAAGAGGGCAGGCAGACGGCAAATGTCGTCAGGCAGGAGCCAAATACGGCCATCGCGGGCGAATAGCCGGCATTGTGGATGGCTGTATATCCGATGTAGGTGGCGCTGTTGATCCCGATCGGCCCGGGGGTCATCTGCGAGATGGCGACGATATCCGTAAATTCCTGTGACGAAATCCATCCGTAGCGGTCCACCACGTCTGCCTGTATCAGGGAGAGCATCGCATAGCCGCCACCGAAACCGAATATCCCGATTTTCAGATATACATAGAATAATTGCAACCAGATCATATCAGTCTTTCTTTATTTTCAGTCCGTAAACAAGTCCTCCTATGATAGCCGCCAGAATAATCCACACAGGAGACAACCCTCCCTGCCAGATCAGCAGTGCGGCAGCGATAGGGATAACCAGCTCTTTGTAACTCATCTTGATCGAACGTGCCGTTGTCAGGCAAGGCACGGCAATCAGGGCGACGACCGCCGGACGCAATCCTTTGAACGCCTTCTCTACCCATATGTTGTCCTGCACGTGTGTAAAGAACAGTGCGATAGCCAGAATGATGAAGAAGGAGGGAAGGATGCTTCCCAAAGCGCAAACAATACCACCTGGCACTTTTTTCAGTTTATATCCTACAAAAATAGAGATGTTCACGGCGAAAATGCCGGGCAAGGACTGGGCTACGGAGAAGAGGTCGATGAAATCTTCCTTCGAAAGCCATCCTTTATCTACCACTTCCCGCTGTATCAGGGGCAGCATCGCATATCCTCCCCCGATAGTGAAAGTCCCTATTTTGACGAATGTCAGAAAAAGTGTCCAGTACATAATCCTTTAGAATAAATCTGAATGTGTTCCGGTTGAGGTTAATATCAAAATGAGTTCATCATCGTTTTGCTCCCATATTAATAACCAATCGCCTTTAATATGGCATTCCCAATAGTTAGCATAATTACCACTTAGTTTGTGGGCACGATATTGTTTTGGTAATGTCCCGTTCAATTTGAGTTGCTCTATTACAGTATAGAGGAGGCTAAGTTTTAGTTCCCTCTTCTTACATATTTCCAAGTCCTTTTCAAATCGTTTAGTGATTAGGATCGTGTATGAACTCATAATCCCATCATTTGTTTTAATTCATCCGTAGAAACTTCGCGAACACGCCCGGCTTTGATATCGGCAATGCCTTCATCAAGACTTTTCTGAGTTTTTGTGTGTTTGGTTGTCAGAGTCCATCCGAATTTCTTCGCTATTGTCTTAATGAAAGACAATTCCGAATCCGGCAAAGTAAGTTCTATCGTTTTCATCGTTGTGTCCATCTTTTGTGTTCCTTTCTTTTCGTTGATGAATACAAATATAGGAAGTATTATCGATAATAGGTTTACCGTCCCAATTCTTTTTTGTACCGCTGTTCGTCGTTGATGAGGCGCAAGGCTTCCTGGAAGCTTTCGTTGTCGTCGTTGATGACCTGGAAGTATTCGGCCATATCATACAGGTCGCGTGCGATAAGCGCCTTGATTTGGAGCATGATGAGCGGCTTGGAACGGTTGTATTGCTCTTCGTTGAACTCGATCTTGTCGTCTTTAGCCAGTGTGACCAGTTCTTGCATTATGTCGTCTGTCACGTTGAAGTTCTGCTTGTATTGGGCGAACTTCGGATATTTCTTGTTCAGTTCGGCACGATGACGGTCCAAATAATTCATGGCGATGCGGTTCACCAGGCCGGCAGCCACGACGCTGCGGTGATAATCCGTGTAGCGCGAGGTGTCGACCGGGATAAAGACATCCGGCATGATACCGCCGCCGCCATAGACGATGCGTTTCGTCTCCAGCGTATTGTACTTCATCGAATCGGGGAAATGGATGCTGTCCGCACTCATCAGTTCGCCCCGGTTGTAGCGGTCGATCAAGTCATGGTTGTATTGCTCCTGGTTGCCGTTGACATACGGTTTCTGGATAGAACGGCCTGTAGGCGTATAATAGCGGGCAACCGTCAGGCGGATCATTGAGCCGTCAGGCATCGGGATCGGTTTCTGTACCAGCCCTTTTCCAAACGTACGGCGGCCTACGACCACGCCACGGTCCCAATCCTGCACCGCACCGGAAAGGATTTCACTGGCGGATGCGGATGTTTCGTCTACCAGCACAACCAAACGTCCTTCTTCAAACCCTCCGCGGGCCGAAGACTTGGCTTCCTCGCGCGGTTGTTTGTTTCCTTCGGTATAAACGATCAGCTTGTCCTTGCCTAAGAACTCGTCGGCCAGGTCGATCGCGATATTCAGATATCCCCCGCCGTTCCCCTGCAAGTCGAGGATCAGGTTCTTCATTCCCTGTTTTTTCAGTTTTTCCAGTGCTTTCCGGAATTCGTCGGCCGACGAAGCGGCAAAGCGGTTCAGCTTGATGTATCCGGTAGCCTTATCCGCCATGTAAGCGGCATCCAGGCTGTATACCGGAATCTTTCCACGTGTGATCTTGAACTCGATCAGGTCGGGCACTCCGCCGCGCAGGACCTTTACCCGCACTTCCGTATTCTTCGGACCGCGCAGGCGTTTCATCACATCCGTATTCTTCATCTTGACGCCGGCAATCAGCGTGTCGTCCACCATGATGATGCGGTCGCCAGCCATCAGGCCGACCTTTTCCGAAGGCCCGCCGGGAATTACCTGGATCACGTATAAAGTATCCGTCAGCATATTGAACTGGATACCGATCCCGTCGAAGTTACCTTGCAACGGTTCCGTCATCTCTTTCGTCTCTTCCGGGTCCGTATAGGTAGAGTGAGGGTCCAGCTTTTCCAGCATGCCGACGATGGCGTCCTCCACCAACTTCGTTTCGCTTGTAGAGTCTACATATAGGTTGGAGATGGCATACAGGGCCAACTGGAGCTTGCGGGCATCTATGTTGTTACCGCGCTGTGCCGACATCGAGGCGGCAAACACACTCAATATAAGGAGTGGAAGTAAAATTCGTTTCATTGTTTTATTTTTTAATAAAGGTTTGTCCCTTTCGGCACAAACTGGGAAATATCTTTGCCGTAACGCAGCAACTCCCGCACGATGCTGGAGCTGATATGCGTATGTTCCGGTTCCGTAAAAAGAATAAATGTCTCAATCCCGCTCAGCTTGCGGTTCACATCGGCTATGCTCTTTTCATATTCGAAATCGTTCACCGTACGAATACCGCGCAGGATAAACCCGGCATTCATCTGTTGGGCGAAATCGACCGTCAGGGAGTCGTACGACATGACCCGTACGCGCGGTTCGTCCTTGTAGAGCTCTTGGATCGCCTCCAGCCGTTTCTCCAGTGAGAAATAGGTTCGCTTCGTGTCGTTGATACCGATCGAAATGATGATCTCGTCCACCAGTTCGAGTCCTCGGCTTACCAGCGATTCGTGCCCGATCGTGAAAGGATCGAACGTTCCGGGGAAAAGAGCGATCCTTTTTAATTGACAATTGGCAATTGACAATTGATAATTATCGGTCGATTCCTGTCCCCCCCCTGTTTTTATCGTATTATCCATATTCTCAATTTATTGTCAATTATCAATTGATAACGTCTTCTTCTACAACTAAGTTATCTATGATAAAGTTCTGTCGTTCCATCGTATTCTTGCCCATATAGAACTCCAGCATATCTTTCACAAGGTCCTCTTTCTTCATGGTTACCGGGTCCAGGCGGATATCCTTTCCGATAAAATGCTTGAACTCATCCGGTGAGATCTCTCCCAAACCTTTGAACCGGGTGATCTCGGCGTTTTTTCCGGCGGCAGCGATTGCGTTCACACGCTCTTCTTCGCTGTAGCAATACCAGGTCTTCTGCTTGTTGCGTACACGGAACAGTGGTGTTTGCAGGATATAGACATGGTTCCGCTTGATCAGGTCCGGGAAAAACTGGAGGAAGAAGGTGATCAGCAGTAGGCGGATATGCATACCGTCCACATCGGCATCGGTCGCAATGATCACCTTATTGTAACGTAAGCCTTCCAATCCATCCTCTATGTTCAATGCAGCCTGTAGCAAATTGAATTCTTCGTTTTCGTATACGATCTTCTTCGTCAGTCCGAAACTGTTTAACGGTTTGCCGCGAAGGCTGAAAACCGCTTGCAGGTTTGGATCGCGGCTTTTCGTAATAGAACCGCTTGCCGAGTCTCCCTCGGTAATGAAGATGCAGCTGTCTTCCAGATTGTCGCCTTTCGTGTCGTTTAGGTGAATACGGCAGTCGCGCAGTTTCTTGTTGTGCAGGTTCGCCTTCTTTGCCCGTTCGCGGGCCAGCTTGGTCACACCGGCGATCGCTTTGCGTTCTTTTTCCGATTCCTGGATCTTACGCAGCAGGGCGTCCGATGTCTCTGCGTTCTTGTGCAGGTAGTTGTCCAATTCCTTCTTGATGAAGTCCCCGACAAACTTGCCGACCGAAGGTCCGTCCGGTCCCATGTCTTTCGAACCTAACTTGGTCTTTGTCTGGCTTTCGAACACCGGTTCTTCCACCTTGATGCTGATGGCTGCTACTACGCCGGCGCGAATGTCCGAGTATTCGAAGTTCTTGTTGTAATATTCCTTTATGACACGTCCCAACGCTTCGCGGAAGGCGGAAAGGTGCGTACCTCCCTGTGTTGTATGTTGGCCGTTGACGAACGAGTAATATTCTTCTCCGTACTGGTTACTGTGGGTAATGACCACTTCTATGTCTTCTCCCTTCAGGTGGACGATCGGATATAAAGGCTCTGTCGTCATGTTCTCGTTCAGCAGGTCCACAAGTCCGTTGCGTGAATGGAACTTCTTGCCGTTGAAGACAATCGTCAGTCCGGAGTTGAGGAACACGTAATTCTTCAGCAGACTCTCGATATATTCGTCTTTATACTGATAATCCTTGAATATCTCTTTGTCCGGGATGAAATAGGTGAGCGTCCCGTTTGCCTCCTCCGTCGGGCAGATCGGGGCTTCCTCCGTGATGACTGCCTTGTTGTATTCTACCCGCTTGCATTCGCCGTCCCGGTAACTGGTGATCAGGAAATAGCTGCTCAACGCATTTACGGCTTTGATTCCGACTCCATTCAATCCGACTGACTTTTTGAAAGCCTTGCTATCGTACTTTGCTCCGGTATTCATCTTGCTGGAGACATCGACTACCTTGCCCAGCGGAACGCCGCGGCCATAGTCGCGTACGGAGACGGTGCCTTCTTCGACGGTCACTTCTATGGTTTTACCGTAACCCATCATATATTCGTCGATGGAGTTATCCAGCACCTCTTTCAGCAATACATAAATACCGTCATCGGCATAACTACCGTCTCCTAATTTCCCGATATACATACCGGGACGGCGACGGATATGTTCCATCCAGTCAAGCGTCTTGATATCGTCATCGTTGTACGCTGTCGGCTGTTGCATTGTTGAATTTAGTTCGTCCATTTTGAAAATTGAAAATTGAAAGTTGAAAATTGAAAGACTGGGAATAAAAGAATAAAGAATCACTTTCCCCTTTCAACTCTTCCCTTTCAACTGTTTAATGTATGCTCTTCTTGTCTTGTGATGCTCGCGTTTGAAGTAATCCCACTGTGCCTGTACGGCATTGTTCGTTTCCAGTTCCGGATTGCTTTCCGCATAAATAGCTCCGACACTCTTGTAAACAGGTATCAGGTCGTTGAACAGCAATGCGTTCACGCCTTTGCTCTGATATTCCGGCAAGACACCCGTCAGGTAGAGGTCGATCACTTTCGGCTTGCTCTTCAAAGCCTTCAGCAGATAAATCCAACCGAACGGGAAAAGATGCCCTTTCGCTTTCTGCATAGCCTTGGACAGGTTGGGAAGCGAGATTCCGAAACCGACCACTTCGTCGTCTTCCTCACGGACGATAAGCGTCACCAGGTCGTAGCGAAGCATCGGAATGTACATATTGATGTAGTAGTCGATCTGCTTTTGAGTCAGACGTGCGAAGCCGTATAACGGCGCGTACGACTCGTTTAATGTCCGGAACACCTTCTGCGCGTACGGCATGATCGATTTCGCGTTCTTAAACTTCATAACCTTCAGTCCGTATTTCTTCTTTACGATCTCGCCGATACGCAGATGTTTTTCCGGTACTCCGTCCGGTATATAGATTTTGAACTCATGCCAGTCCTGGTCTTTTGTATATCCCATACGTTCCATTTGCTTCGGATAGTAAGGATAATTGTAGATGGTCGCCATCGTCCCGATCTGGTCGAATCCCTCTATCAGCATTCCTTCGTGATCCATATCGGTAAATCCCATCGGCCCTTGCAGTGCCTCCATGCCTTGTCCTACCGCCCATTTTTCTACAGCACCGAACAGGGCATCCACCACTTCGGCATCGTCAATGAAGTCTACGAACCCGAAACGTGCATATTTCTGGTTCCATGTCTCGTTGCTCCGGCGGTTGATCATTCCTGCGATGCGTCCCACAACCTTTCCGTCTTTGTATGCTAAAAAGTAGATCGCATCACACACTTCGAACGCCGGATTCTTCTTTTTATCCAACGTCACCATCTCTTCTTCGATCAGGCCGGGCACATGATACGGGTTGCCTTTATATAATTCGATATTGAACTTTACGAACTTTTTGAGTTCCTTCTTACTGGTAACTTCTTTAATTACTACGCTCATCGGTCATTTAGTTTGAACGGCAAATTTACACAATTAATTCATTTTTAGTGCCGGTTGGCAAGAAGAAAATGTTTTCTCTCCTTGAGCCCATAAAATCTTTGGCGTCTATTTTGCATCGGAATTGAAACGGATCGTAATGGTTTGTCGATGGAATGAAAGGGATTGTGCTTTTATCTCTGTATTGTCCTTTTGTACAAATAACTCGATTTTAAGGTGTGTAATGATTCCAATTTCTTATCTTTGTGGCGTTTTCGTTGTTCCTTGTGTGGGAGTGACGGACCTTTGTGTATCCGAAACTTTATTTGGAAACACTTAATCGTAACTTTTATTTGATTATAAAATCATGAAAATAGCTATCGTCGGGACAGGTTATGTGGGGCTTGTCACCGGTACTTGTTTTGCAGAAATGGGAACCGAAGTTTTCTGCGTTGACGTAAATGCCGAAAAGATCACAAACCTGAAACAAGGTATCATCCCTATCTACGAACCCGGCCTTGAAGAGATGGTTCACCGCAACCAGCAAGCCGGCCGTCTCCATTTCACAACCGATTTGACAGAATGCCTGAACGAGGTCGAAGTCCTCTTCAGCGCCGTAGGTACTCCGCCCGACGAAGACGGTAGTGCCGACCTGAAGTATGTGCTCGAAGTAGCCCGTACCGTCGGCCGCAACATGACCAAACATCTCCTTGTCGTGACGAAGAGCACCGTTCCGGTAGGCACGGCCCGTAAAGTCCGTGAGACGATTCAGGAAGAACTGGATAAACGGGGTTTGCCGCTTGAGTTCGATGTTGCTTCGAATCCTGAATTTCTGAAAGAAGGTGCGGCCATCAAGGACTTTATGAGTCCGGATCGTGTGGTCGTCGGTGTCGAATCCGAACGTGCAAAGGAGTTGATGACCCGCTTGTACCGTCCGTTCCTGTTGAACAACTTCCGTGTGATTTTCATGGATGTACCATCCGCCGAGATGACGAAATATGCGGCCAATGCCATGCTGGCTACCCGTATCAGCTTTATGAACGATGTGGCGAACCTCTGCGAGATTGTCGGTGCCGATGTGAATATGGTGCGTAAGGGGATCGGCTCGGATGCCCGTATCGGCAACCGTTTCCTGTATGCCGGTATCGGCTATGGAGGTTCCTGTTTCCCAAAAGATATAAAAGCGTTGATCAAAACGGCCAAGTCGAACGGTTACCGGATGCGTATCCTAGAAGCGGTCGAGGCGGTCAACGAAGAGCAGAAATCCATCTTGTTCCGCAAGTTGGACGATTATTTCAAGGGTGATCTGAAAGGTAAACGTATCGCTATGTGGGGCCTGGCCTTCAAGCCGGAAACCGACGATATGCGCGAAGCCCCTTCTCTGGTCTTGATTGATAAATTATTGGCTTCCGGTTGTGAAGTGTATGTCTACGATCCAGTCTCGATGGAAGAAACCCGTCGTCGTTTGGGAGACACCATCCACTATGCCAAAGACATCTATGACGCGGTAGTGGATGCCGACGCCCTCCTGCTCGTCACGGAATGGAAAGAATTCAGGATGCCTTCCTGGTCGGCCGTCAAAAAACTGATGGCAACCCCGCTGATCTTGGATGGCCGGAACATTTACGATGTGAAGGAGTTGGAGGAGAATGGCTTTGTTTATCATTGCATAGGGAGATAGATAAGATTATCCAATCTTTTTGGAATCAAATCAATAATAAATAGAAAGTAAGCGACAACCCGCTTTTTCATCGTCAGGTTTATACCTTTTCTATTGAAGAAAAAGACGCCGTAGCTATTGAAGGGAGCATCAGTGATCTGTGTAATGCGATTGTGTTTAAAATGTTTGTATTATTTGGGAGTGTCTTATCACCCCAAAGAACATCAAACAGTATATGAGTGACTTGGTTGAATATGGTCTGTTAATCCCTTTAATCCCGGATAATCCGGGCCATTCGAACCAAAAGTTTGTATCAGTCGGATAATATTTATTCTGTCCTGACTTCGCTTAATTATGAAGAGTGGATTGAGATTGGAGAAGGGAAAATCGGAGGAATGTAAGGAATAATGCAAAGATCAAAATTAATACATAAAGTCAGTAATTTGCTTCACCCAATAGCACCTGAAGTGGATATCAATTTTTATGGTTCGCAAGCTAAGGAGAATGTAGGGCTGGATTCGGATATCGGCTTGCTGATCCTTGTCGATAAAGAAAAATTGTCTTATGATGCGGAAATATTTGATGCGTTAAGCCATCAATCAGAAGAGTTTATTTCTGCTATTGAAAATTTTTAAAGGAATGAAATAATAAATGGCAGAACAAACTCTGAAAGAAAAAACAGCCAAGGGACTTTTCTGGGGAGGGCTGAGTAATGGGGTACAACAGGTGTTGAACTTGGTGTTTGGTCTTATGTTGGCCCGTATTCTGGATGCATCCGACTACGGAATGGTTGGAATGTTGGCAATCTTTAGCGCGATTGCTTCAACGATTCAAGAAAGCGGCTTTACTGCAGCACTTACAAATCAAAAGGAAATACGGCATGAGGATTATAATGCCGTATTTTGGTTTAGTACGCTAACAGGAGTATTGTTCTATTTGATCCTTTTCTTTTGTGCACCGTTGATCGCCCAATTTTATGATAAACCGGAATTAATAGGTTTGTCTCGTATTGTCTTTTTAAGTTTTCTATTTGGAGGCTTTGGAATTGCATCGAATGCTTATATGTTTAAGATGTTGATGGTTAAAGAGAAGGCGAAGATTGATATCATATCGTTAATCTGCTCAGGAACTATCGGAGTCATATTAGCTTTAAACGGATTTGCTTATTACGGATTGGCGATACAAACGACAACTTATATAGGAATCAGTTCGTTGTTGAAACTATATTTTGCACCGTGGAAACCTACATTTCAGATAAATTTTAGCCCTCTGAAATCAATGTTTGGCTTTGGCTCAAAATTGATATTGACAAATATTTTTACACAGATAAGCAACAATGTCTTTTCTGTTGTTTTAGGGAAATTTTATACCCCACAGCAGTTGGGCTTTTATTCACAGGGGCAGAAATGGATGGGAATGGGGCACCAATTAATAGGTGGAATGATTAATGGAGTAGCACAGCCAGTGTTAGTTCAGGTAATGGATGATAAGGAAAGACAAGTGCTTGTTTTTAGAAAGATGGTTCGTTTTGGCGCATTTATTTCTTTTCCGGCCATGTTGGGATTAGCCTTTGTTGCAAAAGAATTTGTATGGATTTTATTAGGAGAAAAGTGGTTGGACAGCGTACCTTTTCTTCAGTTGTTTTGTTTTTGGGGAGCAATAGGATATTTATCTCAGTTGTATGTGAATGTATTGATGATTTATTCTCGATCAGATATTTATTTATTGGGAATGGTTCTTATAGGTATATTCCAGATATTGATAATTGGGGTGTTATATCCTTTTGGCATATTTAATATGGTAATTGGATATATAGGAATTTATTTCCTTAGTCTTTTCTTTTGGCATCATTATGTGAAGAAGATTCTACCAATAAGATTTATTTTCATATGTAAAGATGTCTTATCTTATTTGATTATTAGCGTTCTACTTTTTGTACTGCTAAGTTATATATTAAGTGGAATGACTAATTTATATATTCTTTTGTTTGCAAAGATTTTTTTATATACTATTTTTTATATTCTATCATTAAGATTGTTAGGATCTAAAATATTCGAAGATTGTTTGGAATTTGTAAAAAGCAAAATGCTATGTTAAAAATATCAGTGGTGTTGTGTACATATAATGGTGAAAAATATTTTAAGAGAACAATTAGATTCTATTATAAATCAGACATATCCTATTTATGAGATTTTTTATGCCTTTTTTGCTTATAGAGATTGTGGGGTTTCTGTATAGTTTTACGTATTGATTTCGTATATTATGTTAGTAAAAATATATAAAAAAATACCTTCTAGATTGAGAAGTAAGATTTATGATATTTTTCTAAGTAATATTTTGTTGTATTATAGAAAAACATCTGTTTCGTTATATTTTCATAATAAGAGTTGGCGACGTTTGAATAGGCATAATAGTACTTATTTATGTGGAAATTATCCATTTGGAATGATATCAGTGGGAAATTATACTTATGGAAAGATTGATATAAATTTTTTCACAAATAAGGAAAAGCTAATTATTGGAAACTTTTGTTCTATTGCAGATGGTGTTAAATTTGTTACAGGAGGGAATCATTTTGCGGATAGATTATTGACATTCCCAGTAGGAAGTATTTATAATATAGGAAAGGATGATGGATATACAAAAGGGCCAATAATAGTGGAAGATGATGTTTGGATTGCAACTAATGCTTTGATTTTATCAGGAGTGACAATTGGACGTGGTGCTATAGTTGCTGCAGGAGCGGTTGTTGTAAAAGATGTTCCACCATATGCAATTGTTGGTGGAAATCCTGCAAAAATATTGAAATATAGATTCCCCTTAGAAATAAGAGAATCTTTGATGAAGATGGATTTCTCTTTGTTGACGAAAGAATATATAGAACAGAACATAGATTTTTTTTATTCCTATATTTCAGTAGAATCTAAATGGTTTACAAATTTGTGTAAATGAAAATATGATAAATGTACTAATTATATTTGGAACTCGCCCAGAAGCAATAAAGATGGCTCCAGTGGTGAAAACACTACAGAAAAATAATAATATTTTTGATGTGAAAGTCTGTGTGACAGCTCAGCATCGTGATCTATTAGACCAGGTTTTAGAGATATTTCAAATAAAGCCTGATTATGATTTGAATATTATGAAATCGGGACAAGATTTATATGATATAACAAGTCGGGTATTATTGGAGTTGAGGTCGGTTTTAATAGAGGCTAAACCAGATGTCGTATTGGTTCATGGTGATACTACTACTTCTATGGCCGCATCGCTTGCAGCATTTTATGCTCAAATACCGGTTTGCCATGTGGAGGCTGGTTTGCGCACTCATAATATTTATAGTCCTTGGCCAGAAGAAATTAATCGACAGATAACGGGGCGTATTGCTTCATTTCATCTTGCTCCCACGGAGTTGAGTAGAAAGAATCTTCTGAAAGAAAATATTGATCCGACAAAAATTGAAGTAGTCGGCAATACAGTTATTGATGCTTTGCACATGGCACTTTCATTATTAAAAGAAAATAAGTCTTTGCAAATCAATAATGAAAATCTTCTTTTGCAGAGTCGAATACCTGTTGAGCTATTATCAAAATGGAAAGAACATGAAAGAGTATTAGTTTTGATAACAGGGCATAGAAGAGAAAACTTTGGGAAACCTTTTATTCAAATTTGTGAAAGTATAAAAACTTTGTCATTAAAGTACTCTAATGTGGATTTTGTTTATCCTATGCATCCGAATCCTCATGTTAAGGAAGCTGTGGAGTCTGTTTTTGGAGAGATAGAATCGATTTCAATGAAATACACGAATTTGTTCTTTTGTAATCCATTGGAGTATTTGCCTTTTGTTTCATTAATGGAGCTATCTTATTTGATATTAACGGATAGCGGAGGGATCCAAGAAGAGGCACCAGGATTAGGAAAACCTGTTTTGGTTATGCGTGATACGACAGAACGTCCAGAAGGAGTAGAGGCCGGTACTGTAAAATTAGTAGGGACAAGTAAAATGAAAATTGTAGATGAAGTTTCTTCTTTATTGGAAAATCATCAATTATATATGGCAATGAGCCAAGCCCAAAATCCTTATGGAGATGGATATACATCTGTTCGTATCTCAGAAATAATTAAAAGATTGTTCTCAAGTAAATTATCATGAATGTAGGAATTGTAACGACTTGGTTTGAGCGAGGGGCGGCTTATGTTTCCAGACAATACTTGGAGGCTCTTCGATCTGATTCAAACAATAGTGTGTATATATATGCGAGAGGTGGAGAATCATATGCTCGTAATCAGTCAGAATGGGATCGTGATTTTGTTACTTGGGGAAAAGTAAATAAGAAATATTATTGTGGAGCAACTGGAATAGAAAAAAAAGATTTTATAGATTGGCTTAAAAATCGACAAATAGATGTTGTTCTATTTAATGAACAAAATTGGTGGATTCCAGTAATTTGGTGTAAAGAATTAGGTATTAAAGTTGGTACATATGTGGATTACTATACTGAAGAAACAGTACCTTTTTTTGCTATATATGATTACATTTTATGTAACACAAAACGTCATTATCGGTTGTTTAAAGATTTACCTCAGAGTTTTTATATCCCTTGGGGTACAGATATTAATCTTTTCTCTAATAATATTGAAGAATCATGTGAACAATCACAGATTACATTCTTTCATTCGGCAGGAATGAATCCGATAAGAAAGGGTACGGATACTGTTATTGCTGCTTTTTTGTCATTACCTGCTTTTTATAAGGATAAGGCAAAATTACTTATTCATACTCAAGTCGCATTAGATAATTATGTAGCAAGGTATGATCAATCAATATTATTGAGTTCAAATATCGAAGTGAGGACGGAGACTGTTGCTGCGCCAGGACTGTATCATTTGGGAGATATTTATGTTTATCCTTCTATATTGGATGGTTTAGGCTTAACTGTTGCAGAGGCTTTGTCTTGTGGATTACCCTGTATTGTACCAGATAATGCTCCAATGAATGAATTTATACAAAGTGGAATAAATGGACGTATCGCGGACGTAGAATATTTGTACGCTCGTAGTGATGGATATTTTTGGCCTCAATGTAAAGTTTCAGTTAAATCGATTCAAGAACAGATGATTTATTATTTGAATAATATTGATAGAATAAAGGTATTTAAGAAAGAGGCTCGTATTTATGCGGAACAAAATTTGAATTGGAAAGATCGATATATGCAAGTTTGCGAGATATTGAAGAATGCAACTATAGCACCATATAAGGAAGATTTAGTTGATCAAATAAAATGTTTTGAACATAGAAAAACAGGTAAGTTTAATGTACTACCTTATGCTTTCTATTATTGGAAAAAACTGAAAGGATAAAATGAGATTATTATATATTGCAGTACATGAGCAAAATAAAGATTGGGGGGCTGAACATTTTTTAGCAAAGGCGTTCCTCTCTTTAGGTGTGGATTTAGTAACTATCGATTATAGAAAACATAGGAAAGATATAATTCAACGAATAAAACAAGTAGGAGATTTTGACTATTTTTTCTTACAAAGAGGAGATGATTTTCCTATAGGAATATTAAAATCAATCAATAGACCCAAGTTCTTTTGGGCATCTGAATTAGTTTCAAGGAATAGAGATCAAGACCGATTGTTAAATTCGGGCTTATTTGAACATGTTTTTGTTCACACATTAGCCTGTAAACGTTCAATTATAGAGAAAGGTTGGTTGACAGAAGATAAAGTAACTGTTCTATTAAATGGCTTTGATCCAATGTCACATTATCCAATAGAGGGAATAAAAAAAGATATTGATGTCTTATTTATTGGAAATATGCTTGGTCGACGAAGAAAGTGGCTGGATGAAATAAAAAGATCGTGTAATCTATATGAGGCAGTTGGAATTTATGGTGCTGATATGGTTCAATTGGTAAATCGGGCCAAAATAGTATTGAATATTCATTCAGAGGAATATTTGGATACAGAAACAAGATTATTTGAAGTAATGGCATGTAGATCTTTTTTGTTATCCGAGAGACTGTCTGAAGATTCTCCATTTGTAAATGGTTTACACCTGGTTGAGGTTATGGATGTAAAGGAAATGATTTCTTCTATTCAGATATATCTGGAATCTTCTGAACTTCGTCAGAAGATTTCAAATGGAGGGTATGAATGTGTTATGGAAAATCATACTTATTTGAAAAGGGCTGAGTTGTTGTTATCACTGTTTACTTCTTATTACAAAACTGGACAGAATCTGTCTGTTGATCCTATCCAGTTAAAGAAAGCGGTGTTAGAAAGTTTTTATTTGTATGAGAAAAATCGTTTGCTTGATTCTTATAGGCAATTAAGGTATTCGATAAGAAAAAGATTTAAATGAAAAAGAAGGATATTATTTTAAGAGTTTGGGGTGGAGTTGGCAATCAGTTATTTATTTACGCTTTTGCAAAAGTCTTATCTTTGATTACTGATTGCAAAGTTACATTAGATATAAGAACGGGATTTGCTAATGATGGATATAAAAGAGTTTATAGATTAGGAGACTTTTCAATTTCATTATTGCCAGCTTTACGCTTTTATACATTATTATCCTTTGCACAAAGGAAGATGCCTTATATAAGGCATCTTTTAGCATATAAATTTGATTTTTTTGAAGAAGATCAAAAATACCCTTTAGAAACTTTGGATAGTTTTTTTAAGATTTACTCGGATAAGAATTTGTATCTTCAAGGATATTGGCAATATTTTGATTTTAGTTCCTATCGAGATGTTTTGTTAAAAGATTTAAGATTTGAAGTTGAAATTAATAACACTTATTTGTATTATTCTGATTTGATAGAAAAATCGAACGCAGTAGCTATTCATTTTAGAAGGATACAATACGAACCTGTTATAAGTATAGATTATTATAAGAAGGCAATAAAATATATATCTGAAAATGTAGAAAATCCTACCTTTTTTATTTTTTCAGATGATATAAATTGGTGTAGAGAAAATCTATCGATTAATGGGATTTGTTTTTTTGTTGAGAATTTTAAAGATGAACTTTATGAACTAAAATTAATGAGCCAATGTAATCATTTTATTATTGCTAATAGTACTTTTAGTTGGTGGGGAGCGTGGCTTTCAGTGAATGCAGATAAAAAGGTTATTATGCCAGATGGTTATACAGATGTAAGTATGAATGGTTCTATTGTACATATATAAATGAAGAATATGAAAATAGCAGTAATCGGCCTCGGCTATGTTGGTATGCCATTGGCTGTTGAATTTAGTAAAAAGTATCCGGTTGTCGGATTTGATATAAATGAGGCTCGTGTAAAGGAGCTTCAAGGTGGAAGTGATAGAACAAGAGAGATTGATAGTTCATCTTTGAAAGAAGTGCTATCGCTTTCTGATACAAATCATGCGATAGGCTTGAAATTAAGCCATGATATAGAAGCATTGCATGATTGTAACTTCTTTATTGTGACGGTTCCAACCCCTATAACCAAATTTAAAACTCCGGATTTGAAGCCTTTGTTAGGGGCTTCGTCCACGGTTGGCAAAGTTTTGAAGAAAGGTGATATTGTTGTGTACGAATCGACCGTGTATCCAGGTTGTACAGAAGAAGATTGCGTGCCTGTATTGGAAAAGGAATCAGGTTTGAAATTCAATCAGGATTTCTTTTGTGGTTATTCCCCTGAACGTATTAATCCAGGTGATAAAAAGAATACTTTGACAACGATAAAGAAGGTGGTATCTGGATCAACACCTGAGATTGCAGATAGGATAAACGAACTTTATAGCTCCATAATTAAAGCCGGTACATTTAAGGCTTCTTGCATAAAAGTCGCAGAAGCTTGTAAAGCTATTGAGAATGCGCAGCGAGATGTCAATATTTCTTTTATGAATGAGTTGGCTCTTATTTTTGATAAGATGGGTATTGATACGCAAGAGGTATTGGATGCTGCCGCGACAAAGTGGAACTTTTTGAAGTTTGCTCCTGGCTTAGTAGGTGGACATTGTATCGGTGTGGATCCGTATTATTTGTTACACAAGTCACAATGCTTAGGATATAATCCGCAAGTAATACTATCAGGGCGTACTGTTAATAATGAAATGGGACGTTTTGTGGCTTCTAAAACTGTTAAACTGATGATCCGTCATGGCATAAAGATTGTCGGAAGTAAGGTTTTGGTCCTTGGTTTTACTTTTAAAGAGAACTGTCCGGATACTCGAAATACAAAAGTTGTCGATATTATTGATGAGCTAAAAGATTTCGGGGTTGACGTAGATGTTTATGATCCTTATGCTTTAAGAGATGAAGTAAAGGAAGAGTATGGCGTCGAACTGTTGGAGCAGATGTCGGATATCAAGAAATACGACGGTATTATTTTAGCTGTTGCTCATGATGAGTTTAAACAGTTGGATTTTGGCTTCGTTCGTAACCAGCCGACCGTTTTATTTGATGTAAAAGGCGTCTTGGATAAATCATTAGTGCACGGGAGACTTTAAAATGAAATTAGCACCAATTGTTATATTTACTTATAACAGGCCGTGGCATACTCAGCAAACGGTTGAAGCATTGTTGAAGAATGAATATGCTTCAGAAAGTGATTTGATAATTTTCTCTGATGCTCCTAAAAATGAAGCGGCTAAAAAAGGGGTGGAAGAAACTCGTTCCTATATTCGAAATATTACAGGATTTAAATCGTTGCGTATTATTGAGCGAGATCGGAATTTTGGTTTGGCTAATAATATTATTGATGGTGTCACTTCCATTGTCAATGAGTTTGGAAGGATAATTGTTTTAGAAGATGACTTGCTTACTTCCCCCTATTTTTTGAAGTTTATGAATGAAGCGTTGTCTTTGTATGAAGATGAAGAACGGGTGATAAGTGTTCATGGATATATTTATCCGATAAAAAAAAGCTTACCTGATACTTTTTTCATAAAAGGAGCGGACTGTTTAGGGTGGGGTACTTGGAAGCGAGGTTGGGATTTGTTTAATTCAAACGGAAGTGAATTGCTTCATTGTTTGAAAGAACGGTCTCTCACTAGAACGTTTGATTTTGAAGGAAGTTATCCATATACTCGAATGCTGGAGAGACAAGTTAATGGAGAAATAGGCTCTTGGGCAATACGTTGGTATGCATCGGCTTTTTTAGAAGATAAGCTAACGTTGTATCCGGGTAAATCATTGATTTATCACAATGGAAGTGATGGAAGTGGCACTAATTGTGGAACAAGTGAGGAGTTTGATGTGGAGCTATCGCAAGAACCGATATTAGTTTGTCCGATTGAAATTAAAGAATCCGAATATGCTCGAAAACAATTTATTTTTTATTTTAAATATGTGATCTTATGGGCAAGAATTAAAGATCGGTTAAGACATATTTTTAGATTAAAAACGCATGCTTAATTTCTGTACTCTTTTTGATTCTGGCTATCTCTCCAGAGGATTGGCGATGTATGAGTCGTTGAATCGACATTGTAAAGATTTCCATCTTTATGTGTTCGCTTTTAATGATGAATGCTTTTCGGTTTTAAAATCTCTTTATTTGGCAAATATGACGGTTATTTCCTTGCCAGAGTTTGAAGATGAAGAATTATTGAAAGTAAAGCCAACCAGAAGTAGGGGAGAATACTGTTGGACTTGTTCTTCTTCAACGATTTTGTATGTGTTGGATAATTATGATGTCGATCATTGTACCTATATTGATGCGGATTTGTATTTTTGTGCTTCTCCTCAAATACTGTTGGATGAAATGGATGAAAGCGAGTCTGTGTTAATTACTCCACACCGTTATACGCCTCAATATGATCAAAGTGAAAAAACAGGAATATATTGTGTTCAATTTGTTTATTTTAGGAATAATCAACAAGGGCGTAAAGTTCTAACGTGGTGGCGTAAGGCTTGTTTGGAATGGTGTTATAATCGTTTTGAAGATGGACGTTTTGGTGATCAAAAATATTTGGATGATTGGCCTGAACGTTTTGAAGGCGTGCACGTTCTCCAACATTTAGGTGGTGGTGTCGCTCCTTGGAATATGCAGCAATATCGTTTTGAGCAACAAGGAAAAGAGATAATAGGTATAGAATTGGAGACGGAAAAACAGTTCCCTCTTGTTTTTTATCATTTTCATTCATTAGTATTTGTAACTCCGTTTTATTTTTCTCCTCGTCCTTATTATAAGAGGAATGATTCTACTATTATATTGCTATTTAATCCATACGTGAAAGAGATAGTGAAGTTGAGAAAACAATATGCGTTAGGTAAAATGGAACATTATTTATCCGGATGGAAATTTTTTAAGTATCTTGCGGAAGTTTTTGTTAGAAGAGGATTTAAAGAAATACATTATATAAAATTATTACATCAATAATAAATGGCTCATATAGTTGATTTAAAGACTTTTACGGATGATAGGGGAAATCTGACTGTGATAGAAAAAGTAATACCTTTTGATATCAAACGTATTTTCTATATTTATGGAGTTGATGATTCTACTAGGGGAGGGCATCGGCATCATAAGACTATGCAAGCAGCAATTTGTTTGCAGGGACATTGTACGATATCAAATAATACCGGAGTAGAAAAGCAAGAGTTTGTATTGGATTCACCTCATAAATGTTTGATATTGGATCCGAATGATTGGCACACGATGCATCATTTTAGTAAAGATGCCATATTGATGGTACTTGCTTCGGAATTTTTTGATCCTAACGATTATATTTTCGAACCTTATGATTGAATATGAAAATTTAGGAAGGACGAATAAGTCTTTAGAAAAGGAATATAAGGAGTGTTTTTCTTCTTTTTTGGAAAGTGGCTGGTATGTCTTGGGCAAAGAGGTGAGAACTTTTGAAGAAAGTTTTGCCGGTTATTGTGGAGTCAAGCATTGTATTGGAGTTGCTTCAGGGTTGGATGCCTTAATGCTGGCTTTGCGTATTTATGATTTTCCGCAGGGAAGTGAAGTCTTGGTTCCTTCAAATACATATATTGCAACCATTTTGTCCATATTGCAGTGTGGCTTGAAACCTGTATTAGTAGAACCAGATATTCGTACTTATAACATTGACCCTTTAAAGATCGAAGAACATATCTCTGAAAAAACAAAAGCGATAATGGTGGTTCATCTTTATGGGAAAGCCTGCGAAATGACTTCTATCATGCAGCTCGCTGGAAAGTATAATCTACAACTGATAGAAGATTGTGCTCAAGCTCATGGAGCTAAATATAAGGGACAGAAAGTTGGTACTTTTGGAACAGGTGCATTTTCTTTTTATCCTACAAAAAATTTAGGAGCACTGGGAGATGCTGGGGCTATTACTACTAATGATTCAAAAGCTGATTCTGTGTTTAGAGCGTTAAGAAATTATGGTTCAAATATCAAATATCAGAATGATTATATTGGCTATAATTCTCGTTTGGATGAAATTCAAGCAGCGTTATTGAATGTCAAACTAAAACATTTAGATGAAATAAATGCTCATAAAAGAAAACTAGCTCAAATTTATATAGAAGGTTTAAAGGAAGATTTTATTAAGCCAATAGTTACCTCCGACTGTTTTGATGTGTATCATATCTTTAATGTTCGACACCCTAAAAGAGACATGTTGAAAGAGTATTTGCTGAAAAATGAAGTTAAGACAGATATTCATTATCCTATACCTCCTCATAGGCAAAAAGCTATGCAAGGTATATTAAAAGGGGAGTATCCTATTTCAGAAGAAATACATCGTACGACATTAAGTTTACCTATCTCTTATGGGCATTCGGAAAGTGATGTATATAGAGTCGTAGAGATAATGAATAAATTTTGAAATATGGTTCATAAACTACTTGTGTACTATAAATATCAGCGATTTTTTCCTGGGCTAATTAGTATATTAATTAATCTCTATTCCTTTTTTCATTTGTCTTGTTCATAACACATAAGAAATCAACGAAAACAATCAAGAGCCGTGGCCTTCAGGACACGGCTCTTGATTGTTTTATCTCACCCCATCAGCCACCTGCAGACGCATCCCACTCCCCCGCAGGCGATCAGTGTGTAGCCTGAGATTCCCAGCCAGTCGGCTGAGGGTGGCTGGTGGTCGGGGGAAGAGGGGGAGGGGCGTCGGGATTCTTGGGAATGTGGGGAGGGGGTTGGTTGTTCTTCAGGAGGGAGAGAATCCCGCCGATGCAGGCCAGGGTCACTTCCGTTTCCCCCTTCCAGAGGGAGAGGAGGGACAGGAGGAGGAGGCTGGGGAGGAGGACAAGGACGGTCGCTGGGAGACGGTTTACGCTTGCGGGGAAAGATGACCTGGGCGAGCGTGAGGAAGAAGTTGAGTACTGTTTCAAGGACTTTCATAAATTAGAAGGATTTTTCAATTTTTAATTCTCAATCTTTAATTTTCTCGATCTGTCGGCAGAGCTTTATCAGCAAGATGCGGTAGGCTTCGCGGTTGTCGCCGTTGACTTCGCTGATGTAACGGCTGTATGAGATGGAACGGGCGAAAGCCTGCGGGTTGTTGCTGACGTCGGCCGCCGGGGTGTAGGCATGGCGGATCAGGCGGGCATAGTCCATGAAGGAATCCTGCGGAGTGTCGTAGACACGGAAACGGAGGGAGTGGGCGCCCAATTCGATACCTTCGCCTTTCCACCAGACGTTTTTTTTGCCGTAGGCAGTGATACCGAAAAAGTTATGGTGCTCGCGTGCGAGGTCGCTCTGTCCCCAACCCGATTCGATGACCGCCTGTGCCAGGATCACTACCGGATTGATCCGGAAACTTTCTCCCGCCTTGCGGGCAAGAGGGAGATATGACGATATAAAATCAACCTGTTCTGCTTTCATTTTCTTGTTGTTTTTGGACACTGTTTTGATTTTTTACAAACAGCCCCTTTTAATTATATTCTTGTTGTTTTCGCCTGATGATTTGAGCGTCTTTTCGGTCATATCCCCCCCTCTTGTCTTCGTCAGATAGTTCGCTTATCCTCCTCGTCAGAGTGACGGATCTGCCTCAAAAAGACTTCTCAAATCATCAGGCGGAAAAATCAAAACAGTTTCTTAGTCTGTTTGAATTTAGCTTCCGGCCTACAGTTCACCCGGTTTCTCCTCCCCGCCTCCGGAAGACGGTTTGTCACCGGCCGGGACCAGGTCGAGATGTTCGAATGTGACATTCTTTTTCACCTGCGTCAGCATGGTCCCCGGCGAGAAGACGATACGCGCCTTATTGAAGAAAGACGTGTTGAAGTCTGCTTCGTTCTCCACCCCTTTGCTGCCTGCGACCATCCGGAAGTTACCCAGGCGGCCCAGCTGGATCACATCCCCTTCTTCCAACCGTTCCTCCATGACGGACAGGATGCCGTCGATGACCAGTTTCACATCTCCCACGAAGGCGGAGCTGCGCACTGCCACCATGTTACAGAACTTTTCGAATTTCAATTTCTTCAAGGAACGGACCTGTGCATAGTACAGCTTCGACCCCTCGGCTGCGTCTTTGCGCATATCCGGTCTTCTTACCAAGCGATAGTTTAATGACATAAGCGTGATTAGTTTTTAAATGAATACTTTTACGGAATCTTTTTTTCATTATCGATAACAAGACAAAGGTAAGGTCCCGGTACAGGCAGAAATACAGATTGGGGAACATCGGCGAAGATCGGTGCGGAAACAGGTAGAAAGAAGTAGGATATAAATGTGATTATCTATTGAATATTGATTTTTATTCCGTATCTTTATAGGACAATGAAACGATGGGAATTATGATCGTAAACGAATTCGAAATCAGAAGTTACGGGTGGCAGGAATTGGCGGTCCTTTACGGGCCGGATTTGATGCCGGAATCGGCCGGGAAACGGTTGTCCAAATGGGTGGGGGCAGACCCGGTGTTAGAGACGGAGCTGCAGGGCTACGGTTGGCGGAAAGGGAAGAAGACGTTGACACCCCGGCAGGTGAAGACAATCGTGCAGTTTTTGGGTGAGCCTTGAAACAAGGGACTTCTGTGTACGAAACAAGGGACTTTGACGTGTAAGACCAGGGAGCTTGGGAGACAAAAGACCGGACTTCCGGATGCGGAAGAGGGTACTTTTTCCCATCGATAGGGAGAGGATAAAGGCCGGCCGGCATTGCAGGCAATAAATAGATAAGCATATGAGCAAGTTAAAAAAAAGCGGAAAGGTGACTATTGCCGCTCGTACAAGAAAATCAGAAAAGAGGTACGGGACGCGTCCGATCCGCTGTACGAAATGATCGTTTATGCACTCTTCCTTACGGAGGAGGCCAAGGGGAAGCAGGAGAGGATGTGCGCCGTGGCGCAGAATTTCTTCCAGGAATTCGGGGATGACCTGCATCGTCTGATTTTCGGGATAGAAGAGAAAGCGTATAAGAACCGCATCCCGGTGTCGAAGCCGGAATTTCTGATCGGGATTTTTAAGATGCTGTGGTTGATGGAGGTATTCGGGGACGTACGGCCCCGGTATCTGATCGGTTTTATGTCGGAGACGTTCGATCTGGGCCTGGCGGAGTCTTCCATACGGACCATCTGGTATGACAAATGTGGGATGTATGACCAATTGAGGCCTGTTTTGCAGGAATTTTTTCGGAATTTGTATAGGAAATAACGTGTAAACCCGCTTGCAATGCGCCGCGCCGGCTTTTTTATCCGACATTTTTGGGTATTACAAAACGCCCCTTTCCTGTCGTACCTTTGCCCATGCCGATTGAAAAGGGCGCAAATTAATGAGCTTATATATATATATTAATATATTTATTCTAAGATGTAGGATTGAACCGAAACTGACGGAAAACCTCTACAAGTAGCTGAAAATAAATTGTTTATATTGTGCTATTGACTGCACCGTTTTTATTTGGGGTAAAAATGTTTAATTTTAAATCCGTTCATTATGAAAAAGGATATGACGTTTTCGGCCGATTTTGCAAGATGCGGCTATACGAAAGTTTCCCGGCAGGCCATGCAGATTGCTTTTACGCCGGGAGACAAGTGTGAAAAAGAGGCAAAGGTGCTCCTGTGCATATTGGGTTTTGCCTATTTCAAAAAAGGAGAAGTCTCCTTTCATTTCAAAGACTATGCTTGTGAACGAGGCGAGTGGATCACCTCTTATTCGGAACTGGCACGGCGTACGGGGTTGATACGCAGGGCGGCAGTCACGGCTGTCGGACATCTTGTCGAGGCAGGATGGTTGACGGTCACGGCGGTGGGCAGGATGACGAAGTTCACCTTGACCTTCTATGACGCGCCTCCCCAGCCCGACGGCCACGGCTCTCCGCAGGGGGGCGGCGGCGACGGTTTGTCGCTTGCGACAGCCCTCTACATGTACCAGAACGGGACGGTCTATAACACCGGGGAGACTGTCTGATGGGGTTGAATGCCGTACAATCGTATCCGGCGGAGCGGGTCTTGGTGGCTGCTCTGCTGGGACGTCCCGCCTCTTTCCACGAATTGGGCGGACGGGTGACGGAAGAGATGTTTACCGAACCGGGGCTGCGCCTGGTGTTCCGTGCCTTTGCCGAGCTGGCCTCGCGCGGCGAACGGATCGACATGGCGACGGTCGAGGCGGAGATGTTCCGGCTCGATCACCGGCTTTATGGCGAGCTGAACGGAGTCTCTTTCCTAAGCGCCATGTTGCAGGCGGTGCGCAACGACAGCCACATCCACGAATATGTGCGTCTGGTACAGCGCGAATGGATGTTGCGCGGCTGTGTGGCGAGCCTGAACAAACGCGGCCTGGAGGCGCAGCAGCCGGATGTCGACGTGATGAAGCTCCTCGCCGGTGTCACAGACGACATGGACGGCTTGCGTGAACATGCCTCCGGAGGCGTGGATGTCCGGATGGCGGCCGAGGTGGCACGCGAAGTCCTGGCGCGTTCGTTCCGAAATCAGGAGGCACGCGAAAAAGGGGAGCATATACAGGTGCGTACTGGGTTCGACGAACTGGACGACTTGACGGGCGGCCTTTACCGGGGCGAACTGGCGGTGCTCTCCGGGCGGCCTTCGATGGGAAAGACGGCGGTGGCTTTGCACATGGCGCTTCAGGCGGCGCGTGCGGGGCGGAATACGCTTTATTTCAGCATCGAGATGAGCGAGGAGGAGGTGACGGAACGTATCCTTTCGATGCTGAGCGGCGTGGAGGCCGGCAAGATCCGTTTCAAGGGGACGAACCGCGAGGAGCGTGCGTTGTTGGAGAAAGCGGCGGCTGAGCTGGCGGGGTTGCCGTTGAGGATCGTCTATTGCGGTTCGCTCGCCATCGACGAGATCCGTGCCGTGCTGATGACGCGCAAGGCTCGCCGGGAGCTGGACATCTTCTTCATCGACTATCTGAACCTGATCCATATCCCTTACACGCGGGGCAGCCGCAACGAGACGACCGATCTGGCCCTGGGCGATGTGGTGCGGAAGGTGAAGCTGATGGCGGTCGAGCTGGATGTGCCTGCCGTCCTGTTGGCGCAGATGAACCGCGACAGCGACCGGCGCCTGGCTCCTTATCTGCCGATCTTGAGCGACCTGCGTAACTCCGGCGCGATCGAGCAGGTGGCGGATCAGGTGATCTTCGTCTACCGGGCCGAGAAATACGGCATCTTGTACGACAAGGATACGAAAGAGGACCTGCGGGGCGTGGGCTATCTTCTGGTCGCCAAGAACCGTAACGGGGCGACCGGACGGGCGCGTTTCCGCTACAATGTTTCGATGACACGGTTCCTGTCTTATGAAAACCGGTTGTTATGAGAGGCGATTCGTTGAAAGAGAGAATCCTTCGGGTGGCCACGATCGAGGAAGTGGTGGCTGCCTATGTGCCGTTGCAGCGCAGCGGTGCGGGATATGTCGGCTTGTGTCCTTTCCATGCAGACAAGCACCCTTCGTTGCACGTCCATCCGGGAAAACAGTTTTTCAAATGTTTCGCTTGCGGCGAAGGCGGAGACTTGTTCGCTTTCGTGCAGAAGATCGAGGGATGTTCGTTTACGGAAGCGATGGGAATGCTGGCGAAACGGTATTCGATTGACAGTAGGGAGTGGACAGTAGACAATTATGCAGGGAAGAAGAAAAGGACGGACGGAAAGGGGACGACCGGAAAGAGGACAGCCGGCTCCCCGGACAAAACGGCAAATGAAAACAGTGACGACCAATTGTCTGTTGTCAATTCTCAATTGTCCATTCGGACGATTGGCGCCGCCAATCGTCTGTTCGCCTCCCTGTTGCAGCCTTACGTGCCGGAAGACGAGGCTTTGAGGGAGACGTACCGCCTTTTCGGGGTGGGGATCGCTCCTCCGGAAGTGCCGGCGGATTACCGGAAGATGCGGTCGCGGTTGATCTTCCCGATCCGGGACGAGAAGGGAGGGCTGGTGGCGTTTGCGGCCCGCAGGCGGACGGATGGTGAGGAGGGAGCCAAGTATGTCAACTCGCCGGCCAGTCCGGTCTATAGCAAGAGCCGGGTGCTTTATGCGCTGGACCTGGCGGGGGAGGCGATACGGGAGAGGCGGTTCGTCTTCGTCACCGAAGGCTACAAAGACGCCTTGGCGATGCATGCCGCCGGATTTACGAATACGGTGGCGCTCTGCGGGGTGGCTTTCACTGCCGGGCATCTCCGGTTGCTGGCGGGATATACGCAGCGGATCGTCCTGCTGCTGGATGCCGACAGGGCCGGAGAGGCGTCGATGGAAAAGATCGTGGCGATGCTCTCGTGCGGGACAGACCCGGAAGGGGAGCGGTTGGAGCCGGCCTGTTTGTTCGAAGTGAGCCGGATGCAGCTTCCTTACGGAGAGGACCCGGACAGCCTGCTGCATGGATCGGGCTTCGTCTCTTTCCGCCGTCAGATCACCGCTTCCCTCCATTTGGCTTTGCTGGAAACCTACGAACACCGCCTGCTTCGGCAGATTGCAAAGACCGTGAGCGATTTATCTCTCTGTCTTTCATGTGAAGACCGAATATCTTTGTTATCTTTGCTCGCAAAACAGAAATCCCGCCTCTCACGTGTGACGATGCGGCTGGGGAGGAATGTGGTGGTGTAAACAACCGGTCACCGATGAATTTGCCGGAGTCATTCGCGGGAGACGGATTGTTAAGTTAAAAGGAACATAGTCATAATTATTATGCAGTTACAACCTACATTTTCAATCATAACGATTACCTATAATGCCGTGCGCCTGGTGGAGCAGACGTTGTTGAACGTGTTGAGCCAGTCCTATCCGAACATCGAATATATCGTGATAGACGGCGGTTCGACAGACGGGACGGCAGATATCATCAGACGGTATGAATCGGGACTGGCCTATTGGGTGAGCGAGCCGGACAAGGGGATATACGATGCCATGAACAAGGGGCTTCAAAAGGCGACGGGAGATTATGTCTGGTTCATCAACGCCGGCGATACCCTCTGTTCGTCCGATACGGTCCAGTCGGTCGTTTCCAAGCTGCAGAAGAGGAAGGCTTTGCCGGATATCATCTATGGGGAAACGAATATCGTGGACGAGGAAAGGCGGTCGCTGGGACTGCGCCGCCTCAGGGCGCCGCGGAAGCTCTCGTGGAAGAGTTTCAGGATGGGGATGTTGGTTTGCCACCAGTCGTTCATACCAAAACGTGCGATTGCCCCGTCATATGATTTGCAATATCGCTATTCGGCCGATTTCGACTGGTGTATCCGTTGCATGAAGCAGGCCCGTTCATTCTGTAACACGCACCTTACCCTGTCCGACTTCCTGGACGGCGGGACGAGCACGACGCAAAGAAAAGCATCCTTGCGGGAGAGATATGCGATTATGTGCAAATATTATGGTACTTTTGTTACGGTTTTGCTCCACGGCTGGTTCGCCATCCGTTTTTATACGGCGAAGTGCCTGAAGGGGCGGGTGTAAAGAATATGAATTTTAATGAGACATATATGAAGGATTTGCTGAAGCAATGGGGGAAACATGTTGTTGCCCTGATTTTGTTTTTGGGACTGGTGATGACCTATTTTTCACCGGCGGTGTTTGATGGGAAAGTAATCATGCAGGGCGATAATATCAAGGCGACCGGAATGGGATCAAGCCAGATGGATCAATACGCCGAGACGGCACAGCCGGGTGAGTTCAGTGTCTGGTCGGATGCGATGTTCGGAGGGATGCCGTATGTGACAGGATATGGGCAGGCCGCACCGAGTATGCCTTCTTATTCGATTGTGGATGGTTGGTTGAAAAAGGTGGGATATGGTGATGCGGCTATGGTATTTGTCGGATTGGTGTGTTTCTACCTGCTGATGTGCGTCATGGGAGTAAACTGGTGGCTCGCGATTGCCGGGGCGTTCGCTTTTGCATTCGCATCCTATAATATCATTATTATCGAGGCGGGGCATATCGTGAAAGCCTATGTGATCGGTTATATGCCGGTGACGTTGGCCGGTATGGCTTTGCTTTTCAGGCGCTCCTATCTGTGGGGAGCCGTCTTGTTCCTGCTGGGCGTCGCCTTGTCTCTGGCGAACGGGCATATCCAGATCACCTATTATCTGGTCCTGCTTTGCCTGCTGATCTATGTAGGATATGCTGTCAGAAAGATCAAGGAGAAAGCCTATGGCGAATGGTTGAAGACCTCCCTGATTATGGCCGCTTGCGTCGTATTGGCCGTATTGCCTAATGCGCAGGGGATGTATTCCAATTGGGATCTGGGACAGCACTCCATCCGTGGCGCTTCGGAGCTGACGCCGAAACCGGATGCTTCGGGCAAAGTGGAGAAGGCTTCCACCGGTTTGGATAAGGATTATGCTTTTCAATGGAGTTACGGCTGGAAAGAGTTGATGACCGTTCTTGTGCCGAATGTATATGGCGGTGGGTCGGGAGGAACGTTGGACAGCTCTTCCGAGTTATACAAGGAGTTGAAGAAAAACGGGGCCCAGGTGGGGAAAGAAGTACAGACCTATACCTATTGGGGAGATAAGATATTCACTTCCGGGCCGGTCTATTTCGGGGCGTTGGTCTGCTTCCTGTTCGTCCTAGGGATGTTCGTGATCCGGAACCCTATGAAATGGTGGCTGCTGGCTGGATCGGTGTTCCTGACATTCCTTGCGTTGGGACGTAATTTCGATTCTTTCAACGACCTGATGTTTCATTATCTGCCTTTGTACAATAAGTTCCGTACGGTCGAGATGGCGTTGGTGATACCGGGACTGGTATTCCCGATCGTCGCCATTTGGGGCTTGCGGGAGATTTTGGCCGAAAAAGTGGAGGAGGCCTGTTTGAGAAAAGGATTCCTCTGGGCCTTGGGATTGACCGGAGGCCTTTGTGTGATCCTTTGGCTGATGCCTTCCTTGTTGTTGGATTTCCGGTCTGCATATGATGCGCAGTTCCAGAGCCAGGTTCCGGAGTGGTATTACACGGCCTTGTTGATGGACCGCGCTTCGCTGGCTTCGGCCGATGCGTTGCGTTCTCTGGTCTTCATCCTGTTGGGAGCCGGGTTGCTTGTCTGGTTCTGGAAAGCGAAGAACAAGAAGACTGCGGCGACTTTCGTAAGTGCAGGGGTGGCAGTCCTTATTTTGATTGATCTTTGGACGGTGGATCGTCGTTATCTGAATGACAGTAATTTCGTCAGGCAGCAGCCGGCGGAGATGTACAAGGAAACGGTTGCCGACAAGGCGATTTTGCAGGATACGGGTTCGACTTTCCGTGTGTTGAACATCAATAACCCGTGGCAGGAAACGAATACTTCCTATTTCCATCATTCTATCGGAGGGTATCATGCCGTCAAGCTGCGCCGTTACCAGGAACTGATCGACCATCGGCTGGACGGTGAGTTGCGTGGGATTATCAGTGCTTTGCAGAAGGCACAGACGGCTGAAGACGTGATGTCTGCGTTGGCAGCCTGTCCTACCTTGAATATGCTGAATACCCGCTATGTCATCTATAACCCCGAACAGCAACCGTTGAAAAATCCGTATGCATTCGGGAATGCCTGGTTTGTAGACAAGCTGGATATGGTGGACAATGCGGATGCCGAGATAGAAGCCTTGAATACGATCGATCCGCTGAGAACCGCTGTGGTTGATAAGCGTTTCCAAGAAGATTTGGAAGGATTTGTGCCGCAGAAAGATTCAACCGCAACGATCGTGTTGGAAGAATACCGTCCGAACCGTCTGACCTATAAGAGTAAAGCGGATAAGGAACAATTGGCAGTCTTCTCCGAAGTATATTACCAGCCGGGTTGGAAGGCTACGGTCGATGGCAAGGAAGTGCCTCATTTCCGTGCGGACTGGATATTGCGTGGCATGCGTGTTCCGGCAGGCGAACATACGATCGTATTCGAGTTCCGTCCGTCCGGTTATGTGACGGCTGCATACGTTTCTTCCTACAGTTCGTTCCTGATCTTGTTATTGCTGATCGCTGCGATCGGTTGGTCGGGATGGAAATATTGGAAAAAGAGTAAAGAATAATATTGTTCAAACGTATCACTTTTGACGGTCGTCGTGGTAATAAAGACGACCGTCTTTATCCCGATGAAGTCAATGTTCGTATGGGATGAAGACGGTTGTCTTGACAATGACTTTTGGGAGTCTTTTTATTTGTAGAACGTCTTTTGGAATGCCGAAAACTCTTCCTTTTTCAAAACCAGCCTGTTCCAGGCAGCATCTAAAAATCCACAACCGTATCCTGACAGTTGGATAAAGGAGGCGATAATCGACAGGAAGCCGATTTTGATGCTTTTATTCTGAATCGAAGAATCCGCAAAGATAAGCAAACAGAAAAGTCCGAGCGGCAATAAACTCCAAGTGCAGAAGAGGCTTCCGATCAGGAAAAAGAGTACTCCTAATGTAAAGGCCGCCGGCAATAGATGTACCAGTTTAAGCGAGTCCGGATATTTCTTGTACAAATTGATACGGGCGATGCCGGAATTATAAACCTGGCGGAAGAACTTGTGCCAATCCGTACGTCTCTTGTGATATACCCAGGCCGAGGGAAACAGGCATACTTTGTTGCCGTTCCTGAACAGGCGGATACTGAAATCGATATCTTCTCCGAAACGCATGGGGGAGAAGCCGCCTAACGCTTCGTAGGTGCTTTTCCGGATTCCCATGTTGAAGCTGCGGGGGTAGAACTTATCCATCTTCTTTTTTCCGCCACGAATGCCGCCTGTCGTAAAGAAGGAGGTCATGGAGTAGTTGATGGCTTTCTGCACGTCCGTAAAGCTGTCAGAGGCCTTGTCCGGCCCTCCGAAAGCGTCCGCCCCGGTTTCCTTCAGTTCCTTGTTTACCGATTTGATGTAGTCGGGAGGCAGGATGCAATCCGAATCGAGAACGATCAGGTAATCGCCTTTGCTCTGCTTCGTCCCGTAGTTACGGGCATTGCCCGGACCGCCATTAGGAATATAGGAATAGGAAACATCCAACTTATCTTTGAAAGCTTCGACTACATGCTGGCAAGTCTCCTTCGAGCCGTCTTCGACGATGACGACTTCGAAGTTTGTTTCACTCTGCCGTGTAAGGCTGTCCAATAACTCCTCTACCTCGTTGGGACGGTTGTAGACAGGGATGATAAGGGATAAATGGGATGTTGCCATATTTATGAATTCTTTAAGATGTAATATCCGCAGGTTGTATAGAAGTTACGGATATACGGGATATTCAGGAATCTCCATAGTCTGCGGGGACGGAGATTGAATTTTGTTTCGTAATTAGGGTTGATGAAATAGAGGACTTCTTCGACTATCCGGTATTTTTCTTTGTGCACGATCGAGAGAAAACGTTCCAATGAAATGCCGGTATCTTTGATTTCCAAAAGTCCTCCGGGATTGACATTCCCCCATTCCAGCACTTTTTTATATACGGGACGGGGCAATAGATGGAACCAGGGCAAATGGCTTAGGAGCTTGTTGTTGCAAATCTGCTGGTGACCTCCGAATGGATTTTGCCAGGGTGGAAAGGCTACGAAAATAATACCGTGAGGACTTAAGAACCTCTTTATAAAAGGCAAGAATAATTCTTGGTTGGGGATGTGTTCTATCACATCCCGGATGATGATAATGTCGAACTTGTTGTGCAGTTCGGTTACTTTGTAGATATCCTCGCAGATCAATGTCAAGTTTCTGTTGTTGGGATGTACGCTGTAGATTTCTTTTGCGATTGCAATCTGGCCTCCGTTGATGTCTATGCCGGTCACTTGGCAACCGAGATCCAGAAAGGGCTTTATGTTTCCTCCTTCCCCGCAACCGATTTCGAGAATGTGGGAATCTGCCGTAATCGGTTTATGCTTTTCAATGAAAGGTATTACATATTTTTGTGTCGTAATACTTTGTTCGTTGAAATATAGTTGTCTGTCAGCGTGTCTTTTTTGCATATCTACAAAATAAAAAAGAGGGTGTGCCGAAAGCCTTCATACTTTTGAGCACACCCTCAGATATATTAATATCTGTAATGTTCGGCCTTATAAGGTCCTTCGACCGGTACGCCGATGTAATCGGCTTGCTTCTGAGTCAGTTTGGACAGTTTGACGCCGATGCGCTCCAGGTGGAGGCGGGCAACTTCTTCGTCCAAACGTTTCGGCAGGCGGTAGACACCTATTTCGTAAGGCATTGTCCACAAATCCATCTGGGCCAAGACTTGATTTGTGAAGGAGTTGCTCATTACGAAAGAAGGATGGCCTGTCGCGCAACCCAAGTTCACCAAGCGGCCTTCTGCCAACAGGAAGATAGAGTTGCCTGTCGGGAATGTGTACTTGTCAACCTGCGGTTTGATGTTGGTGTGCTGGATGTTCGGATAGTTCACCAGCTTGTCGACCTGGATTTCGTTGTCGAAATGGCCGATGTTGCAAACGATGGCCTGGTCTTTCATCTGGGCCATATGTTCGATGGTGATGATGTCGCAGTTACCGGTGGTCGTAACGAAAACGTTGCCTTCCTTGACGGCTTCTTCCATTGTCGTCACTTCGAAGCCTTCCATGGCGGCTTGCAGGGCGCAAATCGGATCGATCTCCGTGATCAGGACACGGGCTCCGTAAGAGCGCATGGAGTGGGCACAGCCTTTCCCTACGTCGCCATATCCGGCTACTACCACGACTTTGCCGGCGATCATCACGTCGGTAGCGCGCTTGATGCCGTCGGCCAGTGATTCGCGGCAACCGTACAGGTTGTCGAATTTCGATTTCGTAACGGAGTCGTTGACATTGATGGCCGGAACCAGCAGTTCACCTTTTTCCATCATTTGGTACAGGCGGTGTACGCCGGTAGTCGTTTCTTCGGAGACACCTTTCATTTCGGCGATCGTGCGGTGCCAACGGGTATTGTCTTCAGCCAGGATACGGTTTAAGGTATCCAGGATGACCTGTTCTTCGTGATTGCCACCTTTGCGGTTGATCGTTTCGGCATCGTTCTCTGCCCGGTAACCCATATGAACCAGCAGGGATGCGTCGCCACCGTCATCCACAATCATGTGCGGACCTTTGCCGTCGGGGAAACGGAGTGCCATGTCGGTACACCACCAGTATTCTTCCAGTGTTTCACCCTTCCAGGCGAAAACGGGAACACCATCGGCAGCGATGGCTGCGGCAGCGTGGTCCTGTGTAGAGAAGATGTTGCAGCTTGCCCAGCGAACATCTGCTCCCAACGCAACTAATGTTTCGATTAACACTGCGGTCTGAATCGTCATGTGCAGTGAGCCGGTGATACGAGCTCCTTTCAGAGGTTTCTGATCGGCGTACTTCTTGCGAAGTGCCATAAGTCCCGGCATTTCGTGTTCGGCGATCTCGATTTCTTTACGACCGAATTCAGCCAAACTCATATCTGCCACTTTATAAGGCAGATTAGTTGGAAATAATTGTGACATAAATTGATACTAAAATGTTAATGCTGCAAAGGTAGTAAAAAAAATCATACCGGAGTGATTCCCTGGTCGGCCAATAACTTCAATCCTAAATCCTTCAGTTTGAACTTCTGGATCTTTCCGCTACCGGTCATGGGGTAGGTGTCGACAAAGAATATGTATTTCGGAATCTTATGCCGGGCGATCTTTCCGCGACAGAAGTCCTTGACGATATCTTCCGTCATGGTGACGCCTTCGTGCAGGATGATAAAGGCTCCCACTTCCTCCCCGTATTTCTTGGAGGGAACGGCAGCGACCTGCACATCTTTCACGCCTTTCAGGTGATAGAGGAATTCCTCCAGCTCACGGGGGTAGATGTTTTCTCCTCCCCGGATAATCATGTCCTTGATGCGTCCGGTGATGCGGTAGTTGCCATGTTCGTCTTTCACGCCCAGGTCGCCACTGTGCAGGAAGCCGTCTTTGTCGATGACCTCGGCCGTGGCTGCCGGGTTGTTGTAATAGCCTTTCATGGTGTTGTAACCTCGGTTGCACATTTCACCTTGTACGCCTACCGGACATTCTTCGCCCGTTTCCGGATCGATCACGCGGACTTCGGTGAATTCGTAATCACGGCCTACCGTATTGTAGCGGACTTCCGCCGGATCGTCGATGCGCGAATGTGTCATGCCGGGCGATGCTTCCGTCAACCCGTATACGCTGGTCACGCGCATGAACATTTTTTCTTCCACCTGCTTCATCAGTTCCACAGGGCAAAGGGAGCCTGCCATGATGCCGGTGCGGAGGGAGGTCAGGTCGAACATGCTGAACATCGGGTGATTGAGCTCGGCGATGAACATGGTCGGAACGCCGTAAAGGGCCGTGCACCGTTCCTTGTGGATGGAGGCGAGTACGACCAGCGGATCGAATTTTTCGACCATGACTTGTGTGCATCCATGCGTCAAGACGTTCATGGAGGCGAGCACGACACCGAAGCAGTGGAACAGAGGCACGCAGCAGCATAGTTTGTCGTCTGCCGTGAATTTCATGTGTTCTCCTGTCAACAATCCGTTGTTGGCAATGTTATAGTGCGTCAGCATGACCCCTTTGGGAAAGCCGGTCGTGCCGGATGTATATTGCATGTTCACGACGTCGTGCGGGGTCACCAGCTTTTTGGCTTCCAACAGTGTCTCGTCACTGACGTTTTCGCCTAAAAGCAGCAGTTCGGGAGTGTTGTACATTCCTCTGTATTTCTCCTGCCCGATGTAAACTACATTTTTCAGAACCGGGAAACGTTTGCTTTTCAGGTAGCCGCGTTGTGATTCCTTCAGTTCGGGCAGCATGGTGTATACCATGTCGACATAGCTTCCGTCGAACACGCCGTCGGTAATGCATAATGTATGGATATCCGCGTTTTCGACCAGGAATTCCAGTTCGCTCTGCTTGTAGTTGGTATTGACGGTAACGGCCACTGCTCCGATCTTGGCGGCAGCATACAGGAATGTAAGCCAGTCGGGGACATTGGTCGCCCAGATACCGACATGCGTGCCATGTTTGATCCCGATCGAAAGCATGCCTTTCGCCATCCGGTCTACACGTTCGTTGAATTCCTTCCAGGTGAAACGGAGGTCGCGGTCGGAATATACCAGATACTCCTTGTCGGGTGTCGTCTCGGCCCAATGTTCCATCCACTGGCCGAGCGTCTTATCTTGTAATTGAATGTCCATAGAAGCTGCAGATTAATAGGGGGTGTAGATGACTCCGAGGATTTTCGCCGTATTGTCGGCAGCGGCATGTACGTGGTGGGCGACGATAGAATCGTAGTAGATGCTGTCGCCTTCTTCCAGGATATAGGTATTCTTGCCATAGTTGATTTCGAGGATGCCTTCCAGTACATAGATGAATTCTTCCCCTTCGTGTGTGGAGAGGACGAAATCCACCCCTTCTTCGCTTGGAGCGACATCGATCAGGAACGGTTCCATATGGCGGCCCGACTTGTCTTGTGACAGCGAATGGTATTCCATGTGTTTGCGTGCCTTGCTGTCGTTGTTGCTGAAACCGATGCTGTTTGTGTCGTTGCTATCTTTCTTGCGGCAAATGACGGGGCCCAGTTCGGACTGATCGTCCAGGAATGTGCCCAGGCGTACGCCTAATACGCGGGCTATCTTGATTAGCGGGGCGAGAGACGGAAAGTCTATATTGCCCTCGATACGTTCTATTTGTTCGATACTCAGACCTGAGCGTTCGGATACTTCCTGGGTGGAAAGTTGTTTGGATTCACGGATACTTTTGATTTTAGCTCCTATGATTTTGTTGTTTCCCATGAGCATTATATGTTTATTGTTTATTGAATCTTTTAATTTGTAACAGAACGGCGCAAAATTACATTAAATTTTCATTAAACAAAGGTATTAGGTAAAAGAAAAAAGGATGACCCCCGTGGAGACCATCCTTTTGAACTTCTTGCGAAGAAATTGTTTCTTACTTTCTGATACCAAGCTCTTTGATGATAGCACGATATCTTTCGATATCAACCTTGATCAGGTAATCCAGTAAACGACGACGCTTACCTACCAACATTTTCAGAGCTCTTTCGGAGCTATGGTCTTTGTGATTAGCCTTCAAGTGTTCAGTCAAATGTGCGATACGAACTGTGAACAGTGCGATCTGGCTTTCTGCAGAACCTGTGTTGGTTGCAGACTTGCCATACTTTTCGAAAATCTCTTTTTTCTTTGCTGAATCTAAAAACATGATTCTTGTGTACTTTAATAAATTAATACTATGTTATCTAAGCGGGGACAAAGGTAGGGATTCATTTTTGATTGACAAATCTTTTTATGTATCTTTTTTTATTTTGAAGTGTCAATGTCATATACTTCTCGCAAATTTATTGTAATTTTGCGGCCAATAAATTAGTTTTCAATGCAAAAGATTAGAAACATCGCGATTATCGCGCACGTAGACCACGGTAAGACAACGCTCGTGGATAAGATGTTATTAGCCGGTAAGCTTTTCCGTGAAGGACAGGCAG
>OGJY01000528.1_pt1 | contig 54014 bp, 37 predicted proteins | sample 1572231 | NCBI WGS metagenome assembly OGJY01 (sample SAMEA2582121, study PRJEB24529) | metagenome | biome: Human gut stool | place: China | collected 2011
TTACAGAAACTTCATTATTTTCTGCTTCTTTCTCTCCAACAATGAGCATATAAGGAATACGTTTCAATTCGTTGTCACGAATCTTACGACCAATTTTCTCGTTTCTGTCGTCTACCAATACACGGATATCCTGCTCTTCCAACTGACGGGCGATATCCCATGCATAGTCATTGAACTTCTCACTGATAGGCATGATACATACCTGATCCGGAGTCAGCCACAACGGGAATTTACCACCGGTATGCTCAATCAGTACAGCAACAAAACGTTCCATTGAACCGAATGGTGCACGGTGTATCATTACCGGACGATGTTTTTTATTGTCTTCGCCTGTATATTCCAGTTCGAAACGTTCCGGCAGGTTATAGTCGACCTGGATAGTTCCCAACTGCCAGCGACGACCGATCGCATCCTTCACCATAAAGTCCAGTTTCGGACCGTAGAAAGCAGCTTCACCATATTCGATCTTTGCCTTCAGGCCTTTTTCCTGACAAGCTTCGATAATGGCTGTTTCCGCTTTTTCCCAGTTGTCTTCCGAACCGATATATTTATCTCTGTTCACTTTATCACGCAAGGAAATCTGAGCTTCGAAGTTTTCAAAGTCGAGCGCCTTGAAAATGATAAAGATAATATCCATTACTTTCAGGAACTCATCTTTCAGCTGATCCGGACGGCAGAACAAGTGAGCATCATCCTGGGTAAAACCACGTACTCTTGTCAGACCATGCAACTCGCCACTCTGTTCATAACGATATACAGTACCGAACTCTGCAAAACGAAGAGGCAGGTCTTTGTATGAACGCGGGAATGATTTGAAAATCTCACAATGGTGAGGACAGTTCATCGGTTTCAACAGGAATTCTTCACCTTCTTGCGGAGTATGAATCGGCTGGAATGAATCCTTACCGTATTTTGCATAGTGTCCGGAAGTCACATACAGCTGTTTAGCCCCGATATGCGGAGTCATTACCTGCTGGTAACCGTATTTCTTCTGGATACGTTTCAGGAAGTCTTCCAGTTTCAGACGCAACTGAGTACCGCGAGGCAACCACAAAGGCAAACCTGCACCCACTGCAGTAGAGAATGTAAACAATTCAAGCTCCTTACCGATCTTACGGTGGTCACGCTTTTTAGCTTCTTCCAATAACGCCAGATATTCATCCAACATTTTCTTTTTCGGGAAAGTAATACCATACAAACGAACCAACTGTTTACGCTTTTCGTCGCCACGCCAGTAAGCACCGGCTACGCTCAAAATCTTAACTGCCTTCAAATAAGAAGTATTAGGCAAGTGCGGACCGCGACACAAGTCTGTGAAAGCACCTTGCGTATAGGTAGTAATTGTACCGTCTTCCAATTCGCCGATCAACTCGGTCTTATATTCTTCACCTCTGTCACCGAACATTTTCATAGCATCTGCCTTGGTAATGTCCTGACGTTTGATTTCTTCTTTTCTGGCAACCAGTTCCAGCATTTTTGCCTCAATAGCAGCAAAATCACCTTCTTTGATTGTAGCTTCACCCGGATCCACATCATAGTAGAATCCATTTTCAATAGCCGGACCGATACCGAACTTAATGCCCGGATACAGTTCCTGCAATGCTTCAGCCATTAAGTGAGCACTCGAGTGCCAGAAAGCATGCTTACCTTCTTCATCATCCCACTTAAGCAAGTTAACTGTTGAATCTTTAGTAATAGGACGAGATAAGTCCCAGGTTTCTCCATTCACACTTGCGGCCAAAACTTCCTGAGCCAAACGAGAACTTATGCTTTCTGCAATCTGCATAGCAGTAGTTCCTTCAGCATATTCTCTTACGGAATTATCCGGAAATGTAATCTTTATCATAATCTGTTCTCTATAATTCTTTTTAATTAGGATGCAAATTTAGCATTCTTTTTCGTAAAATAATCCTTTTGCGCCAAAAGATATATGCTTTAAACCCAAAACAGACATGTTTTGTTGGCAAAGCATGTCTGTTTTGAACTTAATTGAGCGTATAAATTAGTTACTTGTCATGCGCTTGATGATACTATAAGCATTAATAATCCCCAGTTCACCCGCCTTACTCAGGTCAGCTATACCCTGATTGGCATCACCCAAAGACAAACGTGCCAATCCCCGGTTGAAGTATGCTTCAGCAAAATCAGGATCACGTTTGATCGCCTCATTATAGTCCTGTATAGCAGCTCGGAAGTCACGTTGAACGCAACGCAGGTTTCCACGATTGAAATAAGCATAAACAAAACCCGGATTCAAACGGATAACCATATCATAATCGCGTGTTATCATTTCATGCTCGTAAGCTCTTTTATTTTCTTTTACGTTAGCCGACGCAGGATCAGAAGGAGTCCTCGACAAACTTTGTTTTTTACCGATATTAAAATTCATGCTTCCCATAGACGCCGACAGATCATCTGTACTCGAAGCTTGCGACATATCATACACCAACTGTTTATAGCGTACCACTGCCCGGTTGAAATAAGCCATCGTATAAGTCGGATCAAGTTCAACTACCTTATTGAAATCCTTAATAGCTTCGGTAAAGTCCTGTACCAGCATATAATCGACAGCACGACCGAAATAAGCATCGGCATTGCTTGAGCGTGTTTCTATCTTAGCAGAGAAATCATTGATCGATTCAAAATGCACGGCAATCTGATCTTCAGTAAGAGCCGCTTCTTCATTCGTGATACGAAGTTTACGCGATAAAACCATACGGGCATTGAACTCCTCGATCATCTTATCGTAATAGACTATTTTTTTGATCGGGTCAATCTTTTCGTAATAGGTCAATACAAACTGAGGTTCCAGGTCTACACGCACATTACGATCTTGCACACGTCCACGAACATCACTCTGATATTTATTCCTTCGCTCTTCATCCTTATCATACACCACCAGACGATTAAACTTACTAATGTTCTTATCCGATTTTTCACGTGTATTTTCATCATCATTATTTGCAGCAGTTGCCGTACCTGTCTGCCCACCGGTTTGACGGTCTTTCTTGGCATTGTTTTCCATCTCGATAGCAGTCCAGTAGTCACGGTCAGCTCCCACAACATCGTTCATCTTACGTTTGGCTTCCGAACGGCTGTAATATCCAGGGGTAAAATTCGGATATTGTCTCAACACCACATCGTAATCACTTACCGCACCACGATAGTCACCCGTTTCAAAACGGAGTAAAGCGCGGTTGTAATAAGCCATATAGTTATCCGGTTCCAGTTGGATCACTACATCGAAATCTTCGATAGCCCGGTTATTATCTCCCACCTGATAACGGAGCAGTCCGCGGTTAAAGCGGGCAATCAGATTATTTTTATCCATGCTGATGACCTGGTCATAGTCAGCCATAGCTCCACGAAGATCATTCATCTGATAACGGACTAAACCTCGATTGATATAATAACCACCTTCACGAGTATTCAATTTAATTGCTTCATTCAAATCGGCCAACGCATCTTTCAGGTCATTCGTCTGATAAAGCAAAATAGCACGGTTTCCATAAGCCGGAGCATAATACGGATCCATCTCAATCGCCATGTTGTAATCGGCAAGCGCTTTAACGGTATCTCCTTTCTCGCTGTACATGGCTCCACGGGTCAGATAGTTCATGGAATATTTAGGATGTGCTTTCATCAGCACATCAAATGTCTTTTCTGCTTCGTCGTAATCTTTCCGCTGAATATTAGCTACAGCTTTATTGACAAGCATCTGCCGGTCTTCGGGCTTAAACTCAAGACCTTTATCATAGTCATTAATAGCCTCTGCATATTTTTCCTGGCTCTGACGAGCAATTCCGCGGGCATAATAGGCCTGAACTAAAAAAGGGTTCCGCTGAAGACATAATGTACAGTCTTCCTCGGCACCCTTGTAATCGTCTAAGTTCACTTTTGCTACTGCACGGTAAAAATACGGTTCCGCCAACCAGGGCTTCGCTTTAATTACCTGATTAAAATACTGTATTGACAGAACATAGTCTTCAAAATACAGAGCATTACGTCCTATGGCCAGTACACGATCCGTATTGATCTGTGCCACTAGCGAAAGTGAACATATTTGTAATATAAAAAAGAGTATTGCCTTCTTCATCTATTCTAAATATCAACTTGAGTGAGGCAAAAATAAGTAAATTATCTTACTTAGACTCTATTTTTACCATCAAATGATCTTTTGTAATCTTATCTCCCTCTTTTACATCCAATTCGGTGATCACTCCGGCCACCGGAGCAACGATACGATTGTACATTTTCATCGCCTGGTGAATAAGGAGTAACTGTCCGGCTTCCACCGTCTGTCCCTTTTCCACATGGATCTTCACGATGGTACCCGGAAGAGTAGAAATTACATCACCGACGTATGGCTTATGCCACATCTTACGGTTTTTATATTTCTCTGTCAGCAGCGTTTTGTATTTACGGGCGGTAACTACAAAGTCTACATATTCATTTTCTTTATTTTCCATATTTTCAAAAAGTATATTTACGGATTCAATTAGAACGGAGGTATTCCGTGCTTTTTAGCCGGTCTGTATTCCTCTTTCAAAACAGAAAGTTTCAGCGCATGAAGCAACAACGAACGTGTTTCTTTCGGCTCGATAACAGAATCGATAAATCCTTTTGAAGCAGCCACATAAGGATTAGCGAACTTCTCAATATACTCTTTTACTTTTTCCTGACGCATTGCATTCTGGTCTTCCGCTTCCATGATCTCCTTACGGAAGATAATGTTGGCAGCACCTTCCGGTCCCATTACAGCGATCTCTGCACTCGGCCATGCGAACATAAAGTCTGCGCCCAGGTGACGTGAGTTCATTGCGATATAACCACCACCATATGCTTTGCGCAGAATAACGGTGATCTTAGGAACAGTAGCTTCAGAATAAGCATACAATACTTTTGCACCATGACGGATCACACCGGCATGTTCCTGGTCTACGCCCGGCAGATAACCCGGCATATCTTCCAGTGTAATAATAGGAATATTGAATGAGTCGCAGAAGCGGATAAAACGAGCAGCCTTATCAGCACTGTCGCAATCCAATACACCTGCCAGTACCATCGGCTGGTTAGCAACAAAACCGACTGTTTCGCCACCCATACGACCAAAACCAACTACGATATTTGCAGCCCATAGTTCCTGTACTTCCAGGAAGTCTGAATCATCAACAATACATTTAATAACATCGCGAACATCGTACGGCTGCTTCGGATCGGCAGGAACAACCTGTTCGATATTAAGCATAACTGACGGTTCTTTCGCTTCTACCGGTTTTGCGTGGTCTGTATTGTTCCAGGGGATAAAGCTAACCAGGCGTTTTACCTGCTCGAAACATTCCTGTTCGCTCAATGCATAGAAATGAGCATTACCTGTTGTTTCTGCATGAACACGAGCACCACCCAGATCTTCCATAGAAATATCCTCACCCAACACAGTCTTGATTACGTTCGGCCCGGTAATAAACATCTTAGAGATATTTTCTACCACGAACACAAAGTCTGTCAATGCAGGAGAATAAACAGCTCCACCGGCACATGGACCTAGAATCAAAGAGATCTGAGGGATAACACCTGATGCAATTGTATTTCTATAAAATATTTCGCCATATCCGGCCAAAGCACCAACACCTTCCTGAATACGAGCGCCACCCGAGTCGTTAATACCGATAATCGGACATTTCATTTTCAGAGCATGGTCCATGATCTTCGTGATCTTACGGGCATGTTGCAAACCTAATGAACCACCGGCAACCGTGAAGTCCTGTGCATAAATACAAACCGGAGCTCCGAAAATTGTACCTGTACCAGTTACTACACCATCGCCCGGAAAGTCCTTCTTGTCCATTCCGAAATCGCGACCATCGTGCTTAACAAACAAATCGTACTCATGAAAAGAGTTCTTGTCCAACAAAGAAAGGATACGTTCGCGGGCAGTAAGTTTACCCATAGCAACCTGCTTTTCGATTGCAGCTTCGCCTCCACCCATCTCTACGACGGCTTTCTTTTCCCTGAGGGCCTGAATGTTTTTACTTAAATCTGTCATACTGATTATTTAATAGAGTTTTATTATTTACCGACAGCTTTTGCTCTGTATGAACAACGAGCAGTCCCTTTAATAATACTATTGAGTTTCCCTTTATTCAACTGGCGGCGGATAGGAGATACATTATCGATGAATACATGACCTTCCAAGTGTTCACATTCATGCTGTACCACACGAGCGGCAAAACCGTCCACCACTTCATCATGTTCGACCAGATCTTCATCCAAATATTTCACCCGGATCTTTTTGGCACGGGATACCTTCTCATGCACTCCCGGAAGGCTGAGACAACCTTCTTCCATAGAGATTTCCTCTTCACTTCGTTCCACAATATCCGGATTTATCATAGCACGTTTGAAACCTTTACATTCAGGAAAATCGTCTCCCATTACATCTGCATCAATAACCAACAGACGGAGCGACAATCCAACCTGGGGAGCAGCTAATCCTACTCCATCGGCATTATACATGGTGTCAAACATGTTAGCCACTAATTGTTTTAAATCGGGATAATCTTTAGGAACATCTTCAGCCTCTTTTCTTAATACGGGCTGACCATATAAGTATACTGGTAAAATCATAAATTAAAACTGATATTTTTTATTTTCTAAATATGATTGCAGGATAATAACAGCACTGATTTCGTCTACCAGACCTTTATCCTGTCTTTTCTTTTTCTTTAAACCACCGTCAAGCATTGCCTTATGTGCCAGAACAGAGGTAAAGCGCTCATCGTAATATTCTACCGGAATATCCGGAATAGTCCGTTTCAGATGTGTAACAAAAGCCTCTACATATTTCATATTTTCGGAGGGTTCGTTATTCATCTGTTTAGGCTGACCGACAACAAACAGATCAACCGGTTCTTTAGATACATAACCGGATAACCAGGCCACAAGTTCACCGCTTGGTACTGTTGCCAGACCATTTGCTATCATCTGCAAAGTATCCGTAACAGCAATTCCGGTACGCTTCCGGCCATAATCAATTGCTAGTATCCTTCCCATAGGCTGCAAAGATAGCACAAATATGCATTTGTATTACACAAATACATAAAAAGTGTGCAATTTATGAGTTTAATAGGCATTCTTTTCTCCTTTTGACATATTCAGAACTGTCACCACTATGATCTTCAGATCCAGGAAAAATGACCAGTTCTCGATGTACCATACATCTCTTTTCACACGGCCTTCCATCTGTTCCAATGTCTTTGTTTCTCCCCGGTAACCGGTAACCTGGGCCCAACCAGTAACCCCCGGTTTCACCAGATGGCGCACCATGTATTTATCTATAAGAGCTGAATATTGTTCAGTATGTTTCAACATATGAGGACGCGGTCCCACAACCGACATTTCTCCTTTTAACACATTAATAAACTGGGGAAACTCATCCAGGTTCGTACGACGAAGGAAGTCTCCGATGCGGGTTTTACGAGGATCATCTTTTGCAGCCTGCAATTTATCGGCATCTGCATTCACCCGCATTGTACGGAATTTATAACATTCGAACTCCTGTCCATACAGACCTGTACGTTTTTGTTTAAAAAAGATCGGCCCGGGAGATGTCACTTTTATCAAAGTACCGATAATAACATATAATATCGGATAGATCGTCAATAAAACCCCCAGAGAGAAAACAATATCGAAGGATCGCTTCAATGCCCGGTTATAAGCAGCCTGCAACGGTTCACGACGAATAGCCAATAATGGAATAGACTCCATTATCTCCATCACAAGACTCTTCTTGATATTTCGGTAAAATTCAGGGACGATATAGAAACGGATCATGTGCTTTTCGGCAAAATTCATTATCCGCAATATTTTCTCATCCTGTGTTCCAGGCAAAGTACAATAAATTTCGTCTATATCATTTGCCTGTACATAACTCTCCACATCATGCGTCATACCCAAATAATTCGGCAATACACTTTTCAAAGATAAATTATCATCAAAAAAGCCCATAACACTAAAGCCGTATGAAAGATCATCTTTCATAACCCGATACAACTCCATACCATTCTTTCCAGCCCCCACTATGACAATCTTCTTAAAGTTATGCCCCTTCCTCCGATACATCTTTAAAGTTACTCGAACTAAAACACGCCAAAGAGAAAAAATGACAACCGTCACGACATAATAAACCAGTAAGAATGTAGCCAACACATCGCCTATATTGAGAAATATAAGGCAGGTTGCAAATAAAAAGACCATTATAGAGACAAGAGCAAACGCACGCTGAACAATCTTATCTATAAAGATAACGGCCACATGCAATTGCATCGGTATAAAATAGAGAGAAAAGAAGTAACAAAAATTCAATAAAAGAACGACCTCTCTTAAACTCGAGGAAATCATTTTCGTATAAAACTCCCCTAAACCATTATAGACAGCAAAGAACAGCAGATTTATCACAAGTAAATCTCCCATCCCTATACACCATTGGATAAGGTAACCATGTTTTTTGTCGAATTCCATAATTGTGTTCTAAAATTCCACAAAAGTAAGCATAAATATGTGCAAAAAAAAGGCCGCACAACATAATGTGCAGCCTTTTTCAGATATAATTAAAAAATAATTAATTATTTGCAGACATGATTACAACACGGTTCCAGTTGTTTTCGCTATACGGCTGCTCGTCAGAACCTCTCCATTCGATAGTGATCTGGTTAGAGTTGATACCGTATTTCTCGATCAATTCTTTAGCAACGGCTTTAGCACGTTTTTCAGAAAGACCCATGTTATATTTCGAATTTCCTGTATTCTTATCAGCATAACCGATAACCTTGATCGGAGTATTGTTACCCTTCATGAATTCAGCAGTATTATAGATATTGATCTGCTGGTTCTTATCGATCTTAGAACTGTTAAGACGGAAGTAAACTACATTGTCAACATAGTTGTTTACAACATTTGTCACTACTTCTTCACATTCAGGACAAGATTCCGGACGTTTGCTCAGCTCATCGTTAGCAGCACGCAAAGAGTTGATCTGATTGTTCAAATCGTTCAACAATGCATAATCCATCGGTTCCAATACTTCGAAATTAGTTTTACCCAATTTGAATGTCAAACCTGCACTTAACTGAACGATACCGTCAGACAGGTGATACATAGAAATACGGTTAAACTGTTCGTTCAACAATGAACCCTGAACTTCCACGTTCAAATCAACACGGTTGCTCAAACGGAAAGCAGTAAGGATACCGGCATTCAATGTAGGAGATTCTGTTCTTGCAAACTCAGCAGATTCTGTAGTTTTGAAACGCTGTGCATAACCAAAACCAACCCAAGGGATCAAACGGAAAACTCTCTTTTCATTATAAACACCCCAGAAGTTAGTTACATCCCATAACAAATCTACGTGAGCAGCTGCATATTTGTTGTGCTGCATCTTAGTAGCATTACCATCCTGATAAAATCCGTGTAAAATACCACCGTTCAACTGAGCACGGAAAGCCAGATACGGATTAAACCATTTACCAAACGAGAACTGAGGAGCAAAATTCAAACGGTTACCAAAATCCGCTTTATTATTCTGGTCACCTAATAACATACTTGCACCACCAGCAACAGAAATAAACCAATTGTCGCCAGCTTTGTTTTTCTTGAAATTTGTCTTATAACCTTTTTCAGTACTAAAACCAACTTGTGGTTTAAATTCCTGTGCAGACACAGAGAAAACGAAACCTGACAACAAAGCCAAAAGTAATACTTTAGTCTTCATATTCATCAACATTTTAATTAAACAATCAATTACCTCAAATAACGCTCAAATTTAGAGCAAAATTAACTCTTTTTTCAAATAAAACAAACTAAATCTATGTTTTGTTCTTAATTTATTCAAAATAATTCAGAATTTTGTAGCCGCCTTCCCGAAGATAAGACTCCTTTTTCATAAGCTTCACATCGTTCTGCATCATATCCTGAATAAGAGCATCAAGGCTGTATTTCGGCTCCCAACCTAACCGGGTACGAGCCTTCGTAGCATCCCCAATAAGTAAATCGACCTCTGTTGGACGGAAATATTGGGGGTCAACTCCGACAACTTCCTCCCCTATTCGTTCCTTGAAACTTTCGAGGTAAGACTCACCTACTTTCTCAATAAACATTTTTTCGTCAATATAGTTTAATAAAGCAACCTCATTAACATTTTCTCCTTTGAAAATAACTTCTACCCCTATTTCCTTAAATGCCTTGCTCACGAAATCACGAATAGTCGTAGTTATTCCGGTAGCAATTACATAATCAGAAGGTTCATCCTGTTGGAGAATGGCATACATAGCACGAACATAATCCTTTGCATGCCCCCAGTCACGCTTAGAAGACAGATTTCCCAGATAAACTTTTTTCTGCATACCCAGTGCAATACGTGACACGGCACGGGTTACTTTACGTGTAACAAACGTTTCACCACGCAACGGCGATTCATGGTTGAACAAGATTCCGTTAGACGCGTGCATATTATAAGCTTCGCGATAGTTCACGGTTATCCAGTAACCATAAAGTTTTGCTACAGCATACGGGCTTCTCGGATAAAAAGGAGTTGTTTCCTTTTGAGGTACCTCCTGCACCAAACCGTATAGCTCGGATGTCGAAGCCTGATAAATACGGGTTTTAGTCGTCAGATTCAGTAAACGGACAGCTTCAAGGATGCGCAAAACACCTAAACCGTCGGCATTCGCTGTATATTCGGGAGTATCAAAACTAACTTTCACATGGCTCATAGCAGCCAGGTTATATATTTCATCGGGCTGTACTTCACCGATGATACGGGTCAGGTTCAAGCTGTCGGTCAGATCGCCATAATGCAGTATCAGGTTCCTATTCTCCATATGAGGATCCTGATAGAGATGGTCGATACGGTCTGTGTTGAACATAGACGAACGACGTTTGATGCCATGCACTATATATCCTTTCTTCACAAGATATTCAGCCAGATAGGCTCCATCCTGTCCTGTTATGCCTGTAATTAAAGCTACTTTACTCATTATATTAAGTTTATTATTGTTTGTTCAAATACCAGTTATACAAAAGCTCCACACCTTCGGCTATCTCAATCTGATGATGCCAGCCCAGGGCATGAAGTTTACTTACATCGGTTAGTTTACGCAAAGTGCCATCGGGCTTGGATGAGTTGAAGGTAAGCTCACCTTCAAAGCCGATCTTTTCACGGATCAGGGTAGCCACTTCTTTTATAGATAATTCCTTTCCCGTACCTATATTAATATGCGTGTTACGAACTTCTATTCCTTCGGGACGAACATCAGAGAAATCGATATGTTCCATAATATAAACGGAAGCATCCGCCATTTCTTCACTCCAAAGGAACTCACGAAGCGGCTTTCCGGTTCCCCAAAGCTCCACTTTACCGGGATAAATTCCGTATTTCTCAAGAATTGCCAGAATAACTTCTTCGGAAGCTTCTCCGGAAACGCCTTCTACCGGACGTGTATTCAGATCTTTACGCAACGCATCCCAATCTTTCCGGTGCAGACACTTCGCCAGGTGAATCTTACGGATCATAGCCGGAAGCACATGGGAAGTTTCCAGGTTGAAGTTATCGTTCGGACCATAAAGATTTGTCGGCATCACGGCAATATAGTTCGTTCCATATTGCAGGTTATAGCTTTCGCACATTTTTATTCCGGCAATCTTTGCAATGGCATACGGCTCATTCGTATATTCCAGCGGAGAAGTCAGCAGACAGTCTTCCGGCATGGGTTGCGAAGCTTCACGCGGATAGATACAAGTACTTCCCAGGAACAGCAACTTCTTTACATTGTTAATATAGGAAGCATGGATCACATTATTCTGTATCATCAGATTGATATAAATAAAATCCGCACGATACACGCTGTTCGCCATAATTCCTCCCACATGGGCAGCAGACAAAAATACATACTCCGGTTTCTCCGATGCAAAAAAATCGTTTACAGCGAGCTGGTCAGTCAGATCGAGCTCTGCATGCGTCCGCAGGACAAAGTTGGTATAACCTTTCTGTTGCAAGTTTTTCAGAATGGCTGAACCGACCAGGCCACGATGACCGGCTACAAATATTTTACTGTCTTTATTCATTCCTTTATCAGTTTCAATAAATACTGGCCATATTGGTTCTTAATCATCGGAGTGGCAAGTTCTTTCAGCTTGCCGGCATCGATCCACCCTTTCCGGAAAGCGATCTCTTCGAGACAGGCCACTTTCAACCCCTGACGTTTCTCAATCACTTCGACAAAGGTTGACGCTTCCGAAAGCGAATCGTGCGTACCTGTATCGAGCCAGGCAAAACCACGGCCCAGTAACTGTACTTTCAGCTCCCCGTCGTTCAGGAATTCCTGATTGACTGTCGTGATCTCCAACTCTCCGCGGGCTGACGGCTTAATTTGTTTTGCCACTTCAACCACTTTATTCGGATAGAAATAGAGTCCAACCACAGCATAATTCGACTTCGGAGCTTTCGGCTTCTCTTCGATGCTCAACACGTTTCCGTCTTTATCGAATTCGGCAACCCCGTAGCGCTCCGGATCGGTGACGTAATAACCGAACACGGTTGCTTTTTGTTCTTTCTCTACATTGTTAACGGCCTCTTTTAACATAGCTGTAAAGCTTTGTCCGTAAAAGATATTGTCGCCCAGCACCAGGCAAGCCGAGTCATTACCAATAAATTCCTCCCCTATAATAAAGGCTTGTGCCAGCCCATCGGGCGAAGGTTGTTCGGCATACTCAAAACGCACACCATAATCCGAACCGTCTCCCAACAACCGACGGAACCCGGGCAGGTCCTGCGGAGTAGAAATGATCAGTATCTCCCTTATACCTGCCAGCATAAGAACAGATATAGGATAATAGATCATCGGTTTATCATAAATCGGCAACAATTGTTTGGAGACACCTTTGGTGATCGGATACAAGCGAGTACCCGAGCCTCCTGCCAGTACAATACCTTTCATAAGAGCAGACTTTAACTTGTGTATAATTTATTAAACAGACGACAAATGTATATAAAATATTCCGGTTTGTCTTTACCTTAAAACCTTTCTTTCCCACGCTTTGTTACAGAAGAAATTCTTTAATTTTTAAAAGTTACTCAATATGAATGCATTTAACGAAAAAATTAGTTCCGCCGTACAAAACTGGTGGGTTTCTCTTTTACTGGGATTATTATATATCCTGATTGCAATATGCCTGATGTTCACACCACTGGCAAGTTATATTGCTTTAAGTATGCTGTTTAGTATAGCCATGTTCGTAAGCGGTACATTAGAGATTCTGTTTGCCGTATCAAACCGTAAGCATATATCCAGCTGGGGCTGGTATCTGGCAGGAGGTATTATCGACCTGATACTCGGTATCTATCTGATGGCCAGTCCGGGTCTGAGTATGACTGTTCTGCCTTTCATTCTGGCCTTCTGGTTAATGTTCAGGGGCTTCTCTTCAACGGGTTATGCGATGGATCTGAAACGGTTCGGCACCGGAAACTGGGGTTGGTATATGGCTTTCGGTATCCTGGCTATCATTTGTAGTATCGCCATTATCTGGCAACCGGGATTGGGTGTATTCACGCTTGTCTATATGATAGCTTATGCGCTTCTGATCATCGGTATCTTCCGTGTAATGCTTTCTTTCGAGTTGAGAAGCTTGCATAAGAGACTGGAAAAAGAATAAGAAAGAACTGAAAACTTCAGCAGAGAAGCGATCAGTATCATATATTATGAGAAGATAGTATCATAATATATAAGAATCAGTTCTCATATATTATGATACAAATCTTCCATTATCCTCTATAGATAAAATTCTATATTATCGAATAATTACCCGACGGGACTGTTCTCCCTGAGAGGTATAAATATGAATAATATAAAAACCGGAAGCAAGAGTGTTTAGAGGAATACTATGCTGACTGTTGCGAACTGTTTCCCGACGGACAATAGCACCGGATGCATTTATAACACTTACCTTTCCTTCCTCAATATCTCCTAAATCAAATTCCAGGGTGCGAGAAGAAGAATTCACTGCGATCTTATAATCACGATCAACTCGTATAGTTTCATTATGCGTAATCGTATTATCGGAATAGAAGTTTTGGAACCGAATATAGAGAGTAAAGCCATCGTTTTCCTTATCCGTTTCACGTATCATATTCCGATGCTCATCATATTGATATGTATATTCAAAACCAAAGACCCACTCACCATCTTCCATAAATTCAGTATATTGACTGATAACATTGCCCTGATCGTCATAGGTTAGTTGTGCCTTTTGTGAAGGAATCCAATCCTTCAGTTCTTCACTCCAGTCGTAATTAGTTCCGCCTAACACCAAATTACCTTCACCATAAACTGCATCCATTTTATAGACCTCAAGACTTCCATCCGCATGGAAAGTTGTATCCATCACTATCAGAGGATTTCCTTTATCGTTATACTCAGCAGTCTCCCAAACCCAGTCTTTCACCCATTCGCCGTTTTCATTCCTGTAGCTTCTCATTGCTGTTTGGACAGCAGCGGCATTATAAGTATTGAAAGTTTTATAAACCGGCATCCACTCCCCGTCTACATAAGAATAGGCTCTTTCTTCCGTTTCATAAGAAGTATTTCCAATGTTTTCAGGATAAATATATTCTATTCTCGAAGAAAGGCTCAGGTCACCGTCAGAACTATAAACAGACTTCGTTTCCATCTTTATTTGTCTGCCGGATTCATCATAAGTATAATAGGCGATATCCGTCAACTTATTATCACTCCCCTGATAAGTATACGTCGAATCCAAGGTTGTATTCGCCATCCTTAACGATGAAACGGTTTGTGTTGTCCGGTTAAACACTTTCAAAAAATGCCCCGACGTTTGCTGGGCAAAACTAATAACTGGTAATAAACAAATACAAAGTACTAATTTTTTCATTCTCTTTTATTTTATGATTATATCGATAAGACACGAATAAATTCAAAACCCCTATCGCAACGAAAGAAATTTATCAGAAGTAAAATTCTTTTGCGCATTAAAAGAAATAATCTAGCTTTGTAATCTTGTAAGTACTAACAACGGATTAAATCTAACTAAAATAAGTAATCACCGTGAAGAAGGAAGATGAAGAAAAGGTAAGCGGACTACCCGAAAATGCCTACAGAGAACTCAAGGAAGGAGAAGTGTATAACCCTATCATGTCGCCAGGCAAGCAATACAAGGAAGTGACCCCGTGGTCTGTTTTCTGGGGGCTGGTGATGGCCGTGATATTCAGTGCCGCCGCAGCCTATCTGGGATTGAAGGTCGGACAGGTATTTGAAGCCGCCATCCCTATCGCCATTATCGCCGTTGGATTATCGAGCGGTTTCAAACGAAAGAACGCGCTGGGGGAAAATGTGATTATCCAGTCTATCGGAGCTTGTAGCGGCGTGATCGTGGCCGGAGCTATCTTTACACTTCCCGCCCTTTATATCCTGCAGGATAAATATCCGGAGATCACGATCAACTTTTTTGAAGTATTCATGAGTTCGTTGCTGGGTGGTATCCTCGGCATACTACTGTTGATCCCGTTCCGGAAATATTTTGTTTCGGACATGCACGGCAAATATCCGTTCCCGGAAGCAACGGCTACTACACAGGTACTGGTTTCCGGAGAGAAAGGCGGCAGCCAGGCAAAACCGCTTATCCTGGCCGGTCTGATCGGAGGTCTGTACGATTTTATTATTGCCACCTTCGGATGGTGGAGCGAAACGATAAGCACCCGTATCGTAGGGGTCGGTGAAATGCTGGCCGACAAGGCGAAAGTCGTGCTGAAAGTAAACACCGGAGCTGCCGTGCTGGGACTCGGTTATATCATCGGATTGAAATACTCGATGATCATCTGTGCCGGATCATTCCTTGTCTGGCTGGTCATCATCCCGTTGATGTCCGCCTTCTTCGGGCCGGATGTGCTGACTTTGGGAAATGATGCGATCACAGCCACCGTAGGCAGCATGAGCGCAGAACAGATATTTACTACTTACGCCCGTCATATCGGTATCGGCGGTATTGCTACAGCCGGTGTGATCGGTATTATCAAATCATGGGGAATAATCCGTGGCGCGGTCGGTCTGGCAGCCAAAGAGCTGAAAGGTAAAAATACGGAGGTTGATACCGAAGCGGTACGTACACAGAAAGATTTATCGATGAAGATCATTACGATCGGTATCTTCGCAACACTGATCGTGACTTACCTGTTCTTCCATTTCGGCGTGCTCGACAACTGGTATTATGCACTGATCGGCCTGCTGATCGTTGGAATCATCGCATTCCTGTTTACGACAGTTGCGGCAAATGCCATTGCTATCGTAGGGACAAATCCAGTGTCGGGTATGACATTGATGACGCTGATCCTGTCGTCCATCATCCTGGTTGCTGCCGGGCTGAAGGGAACAGCCGGTATGGTATCGGCACTGATTATCGGAGGTGTTGTCTGCACGGCATTGTCTATGGCAGGCGGTTTCATCACCGACCTGAAGATCGGTTACTGGCTGGGAAGCACACCGGCCAAGCAACAAACATGGAAATTCCTCGGAACGCTGGTATCCGCTGCTACTGTCGGCGGTGTGATCCTGATCCTGAACCAGACGTACGGCTTTACCACCGGACAACTGGCTGCACCGCAAGCAAACGCTATGGCTGCAGTTATCGAGCCACTGATGAGTGGCTCGGGAGCACCCTGGGTGCTGTACGGTATCGGAGCCGTGCTGGCTATCGTCCTGAACTTCTGTAAGATCCCGGCATTGGCTTTCGCACTGGGTATGTTCATCCCGATGGAACTGAATACACCGCTGCTGATCGGCGGAGCTATCAGCTGGTATGTCGGAAGCCGCAGTAAAGATCAGGCACTCAACACAGCCCGCCTGGAAAAAGGAACCCTGCTTGCTTCCGGTTTTATTGCCGGAGGAGCCCTGATGGGCGTTATCAGCGCTGCCCTACGTTTCGGTGGCGTAAACCTTGTCAATGAGAAATGGCTGGAAGGGAACTTTGCCGAGCCGCTGGCTGTTGTAATGTATATAGCATTGATGGCTTACCTGGCTATAAGTTCAATGAAAGCGAAAAAAGAATAAGATAAATAATGGATGCACCGTTAGTTAATGTTGGGATTATGACGCAGAAGGCTGTCTCTTTCGTGTTCAACGGAGAGTATATCCACACGGAGAGCAGTACCTTCCTGACCGGTGAACAACGGGCGTTGTTCGTAAACGGAAATATTGTGTACAACGGCAAGCTGTACAAAGAGCTTTTCTTTGAACCGGCTTCGCCTGCCTCCTCATTCGACCTGAAGGCCGTTACGATCGGAATTAATTTCCATTGGCAGCGGCAAGAAGATCAGCGTTTTAAAGGCTCACTTAACCTGGTGGCGGGAAACGAAGGTATTGTTGTTATCAACAGTATCGACGTGGAAGAATACCTGATCAGCGTGATCTCGTCGGAGATGAGTGCCAGAGCCTCGAAAGAGCTACTGAAAGCACATGCCGTGATTTCACGCAGTTGGTTGCTGGCACAGATAGAGAAGACATACCGTTTAGGTGGTGCTCCGGAGAAATACCAGAGCTGCCACCGCGAACAAGATCAGCTGATCCGCTGGTACGACCGCGAAGATCATACGATGTTCGATGTCTGTGCCGACGATCATTGCCAGCGCTATCAGGGTATCACCCGTGCTTCGACACCGATTGTACGGGAAGCGATCGAGGAAACGCGCGGTGAAGTACTGACAGACGGCGAGTCGATTTGCGATGCCCGCTTCTCCAAATGTTGCGGAGGCGTAACCGAACAGTTCGAACATTGCTGGGAGCCTGTGCCCCACTCTTATCTGACTGCTGTGCGCGACAGCAAAGAGACTTCTTATCCCGACCTGACCGATCCGACGGAAGCTGAAATGTGGATACGCAACTCTCCCAAAGCCTTTTGCAACACGACCGACAACAGGATATTATTGCAGGTACTGAACAACTATGATCAGGAGACAATGCATTTCTATCGCTGGACAGTATCATATACGCAACAGGAGTTGGCCGAGCTGATCCACCGTAAAAGCGGTATCGACTTCGGCGAGATACTGGATCTTGTCCCGCTCGAAAGGGGAACTTCCGGCCGTATCGAGAAACTGCAGATCGTAGGGACACGGCGGGTTTACACGATTGGCAAGGAACTGGAAATACGGCGTACATTGTCGGAGACACATCTTTACAGTTCGGCCTTCGTAGTAGACAGAGAAGATATCCGTGTCAATATCCCCCAACGTTTCGTACTTACAGGTGCCGGTTGGGGACATGGCGTAGGGCTTTGCCAGATCGGAGCCGCGGTAATGGGTGCAAAAGGATATCCTTACACAAGGATACTGGCACATTATTTCCGGGGGACACAGATAGAGAAAAGATATTGAATCACTTGATAACCATCAACCAAAAAGGCTGCTAATCTCACGACAGCAGCCTTTTTCTTGTGTTTACCTATCTTATCAGCTACGAGTCGTAGCTGGTTTGTCTTGACTCTCACGAGCTCTAACGGCTACAAAGGAACAAACAAAGCCGGAAGGTGACAAACAAAATAGATTAACGGGGGTATTTTCCCCACCAAAGGGGGAATTATGCCGATTAAATTATTTTTCAGTTTTTATCCTTATCTTTGTAACCGAATACTTGACAGAGGGTACGCTCCCCTGCTCTACTTAATATGTATCGGTGAATGAATAGCTATATAATCCTTTCTATCATTGCAATTTATTTTGGCATCCTGTTACTCATCGCGTGGATCACGGGAAGAAAAAGCAGCAGCAATGACGCTTTCTTTCTGGGTAACCGTAAGTCGCCGTGGTATATTGTCTCTATCGGAATGATCGGGACATCACTTTCAGGGGTGACCTTCGTATCTGTTCCGGGAATGGTGCGCAGTATCGATATGACCTATATGCAAACGGTCTTAGGTTTCTTCTTCGGATACATACTGATAGCCAAAGTTCTTCTACCGCTCTATTATAAGCTGGAACTGACCTCTATCTATTCCTACCTAGGCGATCGTATCGGGCGACGAAGTTATAAAACAGGAGCCTCTTTCTTCCTTCTGTCCAAGATCGTGGGAGCGGCCGCACGACTTTATCTGGTGGTACTGATCCTGCAACATTATGTATTCAGTACCTGGAATATACCTTTCTGGGTAACCGTTGTTATCAGTATTTTCCTTGTCTGGCTGTATACGTACCGCAGCGGCATCAAAACGATTATCTGGACGGATACGCTTCAGGCGCTTTGCCTGGTTGCCATGCTGGTCGTTATCATCTGGAAGGTAAAAGACAGTATGGAACTGGATATGGGCGGCATGATACAGACCCTTACAGACAGCCCTCATTTCCGTATCTTTGAGTTCGACGACTGGCATAGTACACAGCATTTCGTCAAACAGTTTTTCAGCGGTATCTTCATCACCATCGTAATGACCGGACTCGATCAAGATATGATGCAGAAGAACCTGTCCTGCAAGAGCCTGAAGGATGCGCAAAAGAATATGTACACCTACGGCTTTGCCTTTACGCCGGTCAACTTCCTGTTTCTTTCGCTGGGCGTTCTGTTATTATCGCTGGCGGCACAGAAGAATATTGCATTGCCTGCACTGAATGACGATATCCTGCCGATGTTCTGTACTTCAGGCATACTGGGACATTCAATCCTGATCTTCTTTACGATCGGTATCATTGCGGCAGCCTTCAGCAGTGCAGACTCGGCATTGACGGCGCTTACCACTTCCTTCTGTGTTGATATTCTGGGAGTGGAGAAAGAAGAAGCACACAAGGCAAAACGTACTCGCCTGATGACTCATTTCCTTATTTCGATCCTGTTTGCGATAATAATCCTTATCTTTAAGGCCGTAAACAGCCGCAGTGTGATCGATGCGATTTACATGATTGCATCTTATACGTACGGCCCTTTACTCGGATTATTTGTCTTTGGATTGTTCACAAAGAAACATCCACGCGACAAATATGTTCCTTATATATGCATACTTTCACCATTGATCTGTTTTGCTACGGATTATCTGGTGAAACAATATACAGGCTATGCTTTCGGTTACGAAATGCTGATGGTAAACGGTGCCATCACCTTCTTCGGACTATGGGCTGCCTCGATAAAATATAAATCAATAAAAGATTAACTAAGATGGAAATTAAAAGTGCAGAATTTGTTATCAGTAACACTGACGTAAAGAAGTGCCCCGCAGGAAACTTTCCGGAGTATGCCTTTATCGGGCGAAGTAATGTCGGCAAATCCTCCCTTATCAATATGCTGACCGGAAAGAAAGGGTTGGCCATGACTTCACAAAAGCCGGGCAAAACGTTACTTATCAATCATTTCATGATCAACAACAACTGGTTCCTGGTCGACCTTCCCGGTTACGGTTTCGCCCAACGTGGAAAAGAAGGACGGGAAAACATTCAACGGATCATCGAAGATTATATTCTGGAACGCGAACAGTTGACCAACCTTTTCGTACTGCTCGACTGCCGCCACGAAGCACAAAAGATCGACCTCGAATTTATGGAATGGTTGGGAGAGAATGGCGTACCCTTCTCAATCATCTTTACCAAGATAGACAAGATAAGCAAAGGACGTCTGAAAGAAAACCTGAAAGCCTATCAGGACAAGTTACTGGAGAGCTGGGAAGAACTACCTCCTATCCTAATCTCCTCCTCCGAGAAAAAGGAAGGACGCGAAGAGATTCTCGGTTATATTGAAGATATAAATAAAAGTTTAAAAGGATAGAACGATCCGGGAGCGACATGGTATCAGGTTGCACGGAATCGCCACAATTATGCCGGAGCGGACATTCTGCCGCTCCGTAAGGTTGCGCTTCACCAAGTATAGTTGCCGTGCGACCTAAGCCTCCTGAATAAAAGTGCTATTTTATAGCTTCTTTCCGAAAAAATAAATACATTTGTACTTCATCAAAACCGAAAGGAGTAAAGATATGAAAGCAATGGAATTACAGGGTGAACGCCTGGAACTGTTCAACGAAATCGTTAACCTTGACACAGAGAGTCTCGGGAAGGTAAAAAAGTACATTAAACGTATCGCATCCAACAGATACCAAATATCACGTGCCAGCAAAGTGGATGACATCGACATCGTCACTGACGAAGAGATTGAAAATGCTATGCGCCCCCTAACTCACGAAGAGAAAGTGGAAAGGCTGAGAGTAGCTGAGGAAGACCCGGTATATTATACTCATGATGAAGTCAGAAAAATATCTTCTACATGGATAAAATGAACATTCACTGGAAATCCAAAGCCTTAGCAAGATATAAAAGAATAACCCTCTGGTACCAAAAGGAAATGGGTAAATCTGCCGCAGAAAAGTTTATTAGCGGCATCAACAATGCAGTAGGCTTGCTTTCCTCAAATCCCTATATGGGACCGGTTGATAAGGAATTAAGTACAAGCAAAAGAACGTATTATTCCTTTGTCGAACATAAGAATCATAAGATTATTTACTATTTGAAAAAGGATACTGTGTATATTGCCGATATTTGGCCTAACAGCCAGAATCCTTTGAATATTAGCAAACGATTAAAATAACAAGAAAGGCCGACAGAAGTAAAACAACTTCCATCGGCCTTTTCTTTTATCTGCCAACCAACTTAATAACTGATCTTACAGCCAATGAAATAACTGCGCGGAATACCCGGGCCGTAAATATAACCGGCATCACGCTCCGGCCCTTTATCAAAGTCCTTCTGATACGAGTTGAAGATGTTCTGCACACCGGCATTCACCTGCAAAGTAACAGACTTGTAAAGAGGGAAATCGTATGCCAGCTTCACGTTCAGGTCAAAGAAGTCCTTTGTCTTTTCTTCCTTGTCTTCGGGAATATAGCCTGCCAGGTGCTGCACCAACATGCTTCCGGTATAAGTCCCGGTCAAAGAGGCGGTGAAGCGTTTCACCGGAGTGAAGGAAGACGTGAAGTAACCGTATACATCCGGCGAACGGAACATCTTCTTCTGAGGAGCTATATTTTCATTCTCACTCCATGTTTCCGGCTCTTTATAACGGCTGCGTTGGATCGTTGCACCCGCCTGTAGCTGCATCCACGAATAAACCGCCTTTGCTTCCAGGTTGATACCCATCACACGGGCACCTTTTCCGTTACGGCGTTCCATCAACAGGTTGTTATCATCATCGCGCCCTATCTCTTCCAGGATGAACACATTACGCAGATCGGTATAGAAACCTTCGATCAGGAAGTTGGTCTGCACCGGGCCAAAGCGACGGTAGAAGTCAGCCGAAGCACTGATACTCTGTGAATTTTCTTCCTTCAGGTCAGGAGAAATGCTGATGATCGCCACATCGCCCCCCACAGCCGTGATATGCAAATCCTCATCAAATGCCTGAGGAGCACGGAAACCACTGGAATAAGACATACGCAGATTGATATCACTGGTCGGGTTAAAACGCACATTGGCACGCGGACTGAATATCGCATGATCGATCAGATTATGCTTATCCATACGTGCACCTACCAGGAAGCTCCATTTATCATTCTTCCATTCGTTCTGCAGAAAGACGCTACCGATATGCACCGTCTGCTCGATCGTACGGTGATAACCCAACATCTTATCCTGCAAATCATCATAATTATATTCGGCTCCCCCGGTAAATTCAGCTGGCATAAAGAGACACTTCTCCCACTCATACGAATACTGCGCACCGCCAACGAAAGTCATATCCGTCGTACTACCATAGGCATTCGGATTCTTTCCGGCACCGTAATAACTGTTTCTCTTGGTATGCTGCGCCGAAGTATAGACGTTCAGACAGTGTTTGTAATCTTTCGAGAACAGGTCGAACTTCAGTCCGCCACCGTTGATATTATGTTCGGTCTGCTCGGCAATATTCGCTTCGTGGGGCGGCAAGTCCAACAGGTCGCCGCCACGACGGTATTCATTGATATTGTGATACTCGAATGTCAACTTGGAGTAAGTACTTGTTTTTAGATAAGAACGGAAACCGAGCGTGCGGGCATTCAGCTTACCGAGCTCCGTATACCCGTCGCCATCATGGTCGTAAGCACCGCGATAACGGTTCTGGCCAAACATATAGATACCGGCCTTATGATCGTCTGTCACCAGTGAAGCGTTGACAGTCGTATTGTTATCCGCCCGTTCGCCACCGACCATTGTCAATGAATGAGCGATCTGTGCCGAGTTACGCAACGGTTCTTTGGTGATAATATTGATCGTCCCGGCAATTGCGGAAGAACCGAACAAGGCCGATCCTCCCCCACGCATGATCTCTACACGCTCGATCATATTGGCCGGAATCTGTTCCAGTCCATACACTCCCGTCAGGGCACTGAAGATAGGACGGCTGTCCACCAGTATCTGCGTATAAGGGCCTTCCAGACCATTGATACGCACCTGCTGAAAACCGCAGTTCTGGCAATTGTTCTCCACACGTACACCGGGCTGAAAGTTCAGGCCGTCGGCCAGAGAAGTAGCATGCGTCGTTTCAAACGTCTTCGAATCGAGCACATTCACCAATGAAGGAGCCAACCGGCGGGTCGTCTCATTACGGTTTGCCGACACTACGACACCGTCCAGTGCCACCAGATCTTCCTCTGCATCGAAGTTCACTTCCAGGGTTTTCCCTTTCTTCAGCGTAACCGGCTTTTCTATCGTCTTAAAGCCCAGCGTCTTCATCACCAGGGTAAACTTCCCTTCCGGCAGGTTCTTCAGATAATAATGGCCGGTGGCATCAGTAGACGTACCGATCGTTGTCCCTTTCAGGAATACGTTGATAAAAGAAAGATGCTCACCGGTTTTCTTATCCAGTATATGTCCTACGATATTGGCATCCGAAGGGTTCAAATTGGGGGTATCATCCGCCCATGCTGACGTAACGGCACAGCACAGGCAAAGTATAAGTGTAATAATCTTATTCATTGCGATTTGTTCTGATAAATATATAGTATACTAATCCAAAGCCTAGCACTTTCTAATTGAAAGCACCGGACGTTTTATATTTTTGACCCAGGTCAAAAATGTTTACCACCTAGGTCGAAAACGTTTATCACCTGGGTCAAAAACGTTTGTTACCCAGGTCAAAAAATTAAAAGTACAGGACGTTTGCATTAGCAGCAAGCATCCTTACGATTAGAAAGTACGGATATTTTTATCAGAAGACAGGCGGGGCACGGAGAGAAAGCTTCCCTCTGACGGGAGCCAGATAGTCCGGATAGACCGGGATCTCTATCATTTCTGCGATTTGTTTTGCCTGGAAATCAAGATGGTACGCATGAACCGCACCATCTTCCACACTGATAGAGGTCAGTATATGGAATAGTTGTATTTCGGATAAAGAAGCATGATGGTGCGAAGCGCCGCCCGACTTAGCTCCGAAAGGGTGGGAATGGACAATCGTCGTTCCGTGTTCGATGTGCACATGGATAAATAAAGTAATACTGCTATAATACGCGATGAAGATCACCGGTAGCAGCCACTTTAAATATTTAACCATCTTTTCTCTCACACCCATATTCCTTTGAGAAGGCGCAAAGTTACAAAATATTTTCATACTTTTGCTTTTACGTTAAATCAAAGCAAACTTTAGAAAGACACCATGACAAAAGAACAAATGCTCGAACAGTGGACCAGGATCTATGAGCAAGGATACTATAAATGTGCCTTCACCCCAAAAGTATATGAATATCTGGATGAGAAGATCGACCAGGCTCCCGAGGTGGTCATGTCGGGCCCGAAGATATATGCCGATTATGATGGTTGGCTTCTATATGAATTAAACGGGGACAATGCCGAACTGGCACGCCGCATGCTGGTTATTATCTCGAAGATACGCCGCGACGGCCCTATCCATAAATGGAGAATGAAAGATGAATTGGAGATCTGCCTGCGCATCGGTTACGGCCACGACTTCAGGAACCTGATCAAGGAGTCGGTAAGCCGTCACAAAGCACAAGGCCCCGAGCTGTACGAGATAGCACAGGTATTACTGAAATATTGTCCGTCCGAGTCGGAAGTTTTTGCCGACCTGCTTCTCTCTGACAAACTAAAAGAACTGGAAGAACAGCGGAACAACACGCACGAGTTCTATCTGGCTTTATACCTGGCTATCCTGTTGCTGGAACAGGATGCGGAGAAATATGCCCGCTATCTGCCGATACTAAATGTTTTAACTCACAGATATTCCGGCCCGAGCTTCGTATATATCCTGTATTTCAGCTATAAGTTCGCCCCTGAACTGAAAGAACGTCTGCTTCAATTGCTTAAAGATCCGATATCAGCCCGGGCACTGTTCTTCCATCTCAATCCGCATAAGATGCTGACATTCCTGCAATCGATCGGAGCAGCACTGAATATTTATTACTATCTGATCCTGGCGGAAGATAACGATGTCGACAAACCTTCCATGTTTCACTCACTGTATAAAGAAAACAGGGAACTGTTTATGGAAGTCTACCGGATGCTGGAAGCTACGACAAACGTCCAGCAGGCGGCAAATAGTCTCTACCTATTAGCCATCCTTTTACGAAACGGAGAAGGAATAGAAGAACTGGCAGCCAGCCGCGAGCTGCAAGCCCGTTGCATGCTTCACCTGCTGGGAGAGAAACTGGGCAATACCGACAACTTCATTTCAACCCTGACGGACGACTCGACACCGCAGGTTGCCTGGGAGAACCGCTTGAGGAACTGTAGCAACTTCGGCTACGGATATGGAAAAAATGCTCCTGCCTTACAGATCGGAGCGCTGGCGCTTTTATACGAACAGTCGGAACTGGCCAGCCGGTTCATCAATATACTTATGATCCGGGTTCGTACAAGTGCTGCGGATAACAATCCGATCCTGACCGCTTATATTTTCATGGAGACACGGAAGAAATGGCTGAACATCTCCCCCAGAGAAAGCCTGCAACTGCTGCTGAATACAGCCAGCCGGTTTACCTATGCCGAAGCCTTCAAAGCCTACGCATACAACCCGAACCGGATGCAAGGTGTTATGGAGCAAAAAGATATTACTGATAACCAACCGCTCGCCCTGGCACTCCTTAACAGCGGCGAACTCTCGATCGAAGAGACACAGAACTGGCTCGACATGATCTACGGCACCTGCAAAATGAGCGACGTTACCCCATTGCTCGGATTACTCTCCAATAAGTCGAAGATACTCCGCAAAACGGCCGAAGAACTGATCAGCCTCAACGAAGAAACAATCCGCCCATTACTGGAAGCGGAACGGCCAAAGATGAAAGGCGACGCATTGTCGGCCGCCAAACGGATCATCAAACGCTGGGACAACGAACGGAAGTTCGGTGCCGACTTTACCTTCACCAAAGAAACGGTGGTAGAGTTCTGTAACGATAATTACGACAAAGACAATGAGAAGTATATAGCCTGGATACCGGAAGATATGCTTCCCGACGTCCGCTTCGCCGATATGACGGAGAAAGCGCCTGCCGTGGTCATCCGTTATATCCTTTCCGAATACCTCTGCCTGGAAGAGCCTTACAAGATAAAGGCTTGCGATAAGATTGTAGAGCAGTTGCACGCTCCCGACTTCCAGCAAATGATGGAAAACATTTACCTCTTCTGGAAAGAGAACGGGGCGGAAGCCAAGAAGAAAATGATTATGGTACCGTATTGCATTTACGGTTCCGACACACAGATACTCCGGCTGAAAACGCAGTTGAAAGACTGGGCGGAAGCCTCACGCGGAGCCATTGCCGCTTTCGTTGTCAACGCGATCGCGATGAACGGGGGAAGTGTGGCGCTGGTGATGATAGACGGTATCTCCGTCAAATTCCCCAACAACCAGGTAAAGAACGCAGCGAAGGCCGCCTTTACCTTCGCCGCCAAAGCCCTGGAAATACCTGAAGACGAGCTGTCGGATAAGATCGTCCCCACCCTGGGCTTCAACCAGGCAGGAGAGAAAGTGCTCGACTATGGCCCGCGTAACTTTACGGTTACCCTGATGCCGGACTTCTCGCTTTCCATCTTCGACAACGAGAAACAGAAAACGATCAAGTCGATGCCCTCTCCCGGAGCCAACGACGACGAGGTGAAAGCGACAGCCGCCAAGAAAGAGTTCTCCGAACTGAAGAAACAGATCAAAGCGACCGTGCAGTCGCAAACCAACCGGCTGGAAAAGGTGTTGATGAACGGACGCCGCTGGACAGTAGCGTCATGGAACAAGCTCTTCGTAGAAAACCCGATCATGCACCGTTTTGCAACCGGACTGATATGGGGCGTATACGATGGCGAAAAGCTGACCGACACGTTCCGTTATATGGAGGACGGCACATTCAACACCGTAGATGAGGAAGAATATACCTTGCCCGAACAGGCCTGCATCACCCTCGTCCACCCCATCGAACTGCCGGAAGATGTCCTTTCGGGATGGAAAGAACAACTCGACGATTACGAAATTGTGCAACCGATCCCGCAACTAACCGCTCCCATAATTGTTTTAGAAGAAAAAGATACAAACGGCAACAAGATAACCCGTTACAACGGCTCGATCGTCAAATCGGGAAAGATCAGCGGTATGGCGAAGAAACATAACATGGTTCGCGGGGAAGTATGGGATGCCGGCAGCTACACTTGTTTCCACCTGGTGGACAAGTACCTGAATATGGCCGCCCAACTCAACTTCGAATATATGTATATGGGACAGGAGTACAACGACGACGTAACGCTGGGTGATGTCGTTCTGTATCGTATGGGAGAAGATCAAACGACCGACGACGAACCGAAAAGTAACGTAATCCTCTCCCCTGAAAGTGTTCCCGCCCGCTTCCTTAGCAGCGTGCTGGGTATTTTTGAAGTATTGAAAGAAGAATAATAGATATGATGAAGCAACAACCGGAATTAACAGCATTGTTCGACACCTATTGCGAAGCACATACCGCATCCGACTGGCAACTATTTAAATCGATAGAGACAGTACCGATCGACGAACTGATCAGTGAAAACAAACAGGCGGCGTATGATTACCTGTACAGCGACATACCGCTTAAAAAGAAACTGTTCTGGCTGAATAAGCTGTTTTTCGATTGCGGCTTCGATGACTACAAGCAATTGCTGGGACTGCTGAAGGAAGAATCCAAGTGGATACGCAGGGTGATCGAAAAGATCATACTCGACAAGGAAAAGAAAACCCGTAAGATATTGGAGAAACTGCTTCCTGAACTGGACGAAGATACGCAAAACTGGGCACGACAGATGTTCAGTTACTGGGACGACACACATCCCTCGGCTAAAAGGATCAAAATAAAGAATAAGAAAGCAGCCCTCGACTATTCAAGCAAGCATATCGAGCTGTACCGTACCCAGCAGATAGCCTGGGTACCTCCCAGACCCTACACAATGATCCACTGGGCTAACGAGACGAACGCCGACGAATACGTACCGCGCCATGTGATCCGGTTCATTCTCAGCGAATACATGACGGCCATTCAACCGATACGTCTCTATGCCTGCGACGCTATCGCCGCTCATTTGGAAACGAAAGAGTGGCAGGCCGCCCTGGAAACGCTTCTCCAGTTCTGGCTGTCCGATGGTGCGGAAGCAAATAAAAGGGCGATCCTGATGCCCTATTGCATATACGCATCAGAACATCAGATACACCAGCTTCATACAACATTGAAATCATGGGTGAATGCCAACCGTAAACTCCTTGCAGGATATACGTTGAGCGTTCTTGGAATAAAGGCCACTCCGGCCGCCCTTCAACTGATCAACTACTGGATGGTACTGGGGACTAATACGATGTACAGACGCGAAGCCTGGAAAGCATTTAAGCAAATCGCCACGGAAAAAGGATTGTCCACCGAAGAACTGGCCGACCAGTCCATTCCGTCTTTCGGCTTTAACCGACTGTCGGAAAAGGTTGTGGACTATGATACCCGTACTTTCCACGTAACGCTGTTGCCGGACTTCAGCCTGTCAGTGGTAGAAAGTGAAACGAAGAAAATAAGCAAATCGCTTCCCGCCCCCTCTAAGTCCAAAGGTGATAACCGGGAGAAAGCGGAAGCGGCCCGCGAGGAAATGTCCGACATGAAGAAAATTGTGAAACGACAAACCCGTGTCCAGAAGAAACGGATGGAACTGGCGTTGAGAAACGGACGTACCTGGACGAAAGAGGCTTGGATAGCTACCTTTATCGATAATCCGTTCATGCGCTACCTGTCGCCCGGACTTATCTGGGGAGTATATAAGGACGGGCAGTTGCAGGAGTCGTTCCATTACCTGGAAGACGGTTCCTTCACGACAGCTAACGATGAGGTCTTTACGCTTCCCGAAGAAGCTGTTATCTCGTTGGTACATCCCATGGAACTGACCGACGAAGTTTTGGCTCAATGGAAACAGCAACTGGATGATTACGAGATCGTTCCTTTCATTCCTCAACTGAGTACGCCTATACGCCGCATAGACGGTATTCAAATGCAGGAAGATGCCATCACCCATTATTCCGGCCGGAATGTTTCTATCAGTAATATATATGATACGACAAACCCCGATATCAATTACTGGACAGACAGCCAGACCATTTACATCATCGACAAATCTATGAACGTTCTGGTACAGCTTTCTTATAGACTGGAAGAAAGCAACTGTTTCCTGCAGGAGTTGTATTTCTCTCCGCTGGAAGAAGGGGAAGACGCCAGTACCGTACAATTACCCAAGACGGAGCGGTTGCCGATATCTGCTGTCCCGAAACGGTTCATCAGTTATATTCTGGATCTACTGATCACAGCCTTTAACCTGGAATAACATCCGTCTAAACAGAAAACAAATACAGCCTATACATTATATATATGGAAAACAAAATACAGAAACCGTTGATGGAGATGTGGTATGCCGACGAGCTTGCCGCACTCCGCAAACAAGATACAGGAGCCAAGCCAGCTAACTGGCAGCTCTCCCCCCGTGCCGTCCGTGCCTTTATCCTCGGCCAAAGCGAACCGATAGAGCTGGACGGACGGATGATCAAAATCACTCCGAAGTTCTTTGGCGACGATGCCCTGGTAGAACGTTCCATCATCACCCTGGCCGGTAACCGGGGATTAATGCTGGTAGGCGAACCGGGTACGGCAAAGACCATGTTGAGCGAACTCCTGTCGGCTGCGATCTGCGGCATCAGTACCAATACGGTACAAGGTACGGCAGGCACCAGCGAAGACAATATCAAATATTCCTGGAACTACGCCCTTCTGCTGGCTAAGGGCCCGGTGAAGGAGGCACTCGTCCCCTCTCCCGTTTATATCGGGATGAAGCGAGGCATCATCACACGCTTTGAAGAGATCACCCGTTGCCCGCTCGAGATACAGGACAGCCTGATCAGTATCATGAGCGACCGGGTACTGAATATCCCCGAACTGGGGGAAGAAGGTTTACTTTTCGCCTCCTCCGGCTTTAATGTGATAGCGACTGCCAACACCCGCGACAAAGGAATCAACGAAATGAGTAGTGCCCTGAAACGCCGCTTTAACTTTGAAACGGTCGAACCGATACGCAGTGTGGCACTCGAAAGCCGTATCATCACCGACCAATGCCAGGGTATGTTTGCCGCCAACGGACTGGAGATGCCTGTACAGGAAGAGGTTGTCGATATACTGGCTTCCACCTTCAACGAATTACGCAACGGGACTTCTTTTGAGAAAGCCAAGATACAGAAAGTATCGGGTGTGATGAGCACCGCCGAAGCGGTATCCGTTTATTACCAGTCGGCCTTGGATGCCTATTATTACGGAGACGGTACGGTGAGCATGCGTTCACTGGTACAAAACCTGCTGGGTGCCGTGATGAAAGAAAACAAAGACGACTTACCCAAACTGAAAGATTACTTCAACGGCGTAGTCCGGCTAAAAGCCGAAAGACAAGGAGGAAGATGGAAGGAATACTACGACAACCGGACCTGGCTGAAATAGACCGCCTCTTCCGGGCCAGCTTCAATACCGGCGGACAGGTGGTGTACTTTCCGGTACGTCACCACTCCCCTGCCTGTGCGCTGCATCTGCAACGTACGATCGGGGAATACTGTCCCGACCTGATCCTGATCGAAGGGCCGTCCGACTCGGCACAGTTACTTCTTTACATTGCCGACGAACAGTCGGTTCCGCCTTTCTGTATCTATTACAGCTACGACGATAAAGAGGGGAAAGTGAGCGAGGAGAAAGAAAAGTACCGTGCCTATTATCCTTTCCTGTCGTATTCGCCGGAGCTGGTGGCTATCCGGGAAGGGGCACGCCGCAACACACCGGTTCGTTTTATCGACCTGCCGTATGCGCTGCGCCTGACCAACAAGGTCGAGGAAGAACCGCAGACACAGTTCTACTACAATGAAAACAAGGAATACGAGGTAAACACCTACACGGCCATGATCGCCCGTAAAGCCGGATGCCGCAGCTTCGCGGAGTTCTGGGAAAGCCGCTTCGAGTTGAATGCCGGAACAACAGAGACAGACGCTTTCGTCCGCAACCTGTTCCACCTCGGTTACTACATGCGGCTGGCAACTCCCGACAATGAAACATCCCTGAAAGAAGACCGCCAGCGAGAAACCTATATGGCAGACGAGATACGGAAAGCGCTTCCCGGGCATAAAAAGATATTGGTAGTAGCCGGAGCTTTCCATATCGCCGGATTAATGGAAGCAATACAATCGGAAAAGAAATCATCGCTGAAGACAGTCAACCCGGAGCATGTCGCCTCCTACCTGATGCCTTATACATTTAAGGAAGCCGACAGTAAAAGCGGGTATGCCGCCGGTATGCCTTTCCCGGCTTTCTACCAGGAAGTATGGGAAAAGACGGAGAAACAAAAGAAAGACCCGTTCGGCTCGACCGTTCTCGAATACATCATAAAGACAGCCCGTTATGCCCGCAAAACGCAGATGATCTCATTGCCCGACGAGATCAATGCCCTGAACATGGCCCGTTCGCTGGCGGTGTTGCGGGGAAAACAGAGCGTTGGCGTATACGAACTGCTGGATGGCGTGCGAAGCTGTTTCATAAAAGGTGACCTGAATGCCACCTCGACATTCGAGATCGATTTCCTTTACCGTCTCCTCTCCGGTATGGGTGCCGGAAAGATTGCGGATAACGACTGCATCCCGCCGGTGGTACGGGAGTTCCGTGCCTTATGTTCGCTTCATCGGTTGAAAACATCGACTATCGAACGGCAGGAAGTGACGCTCGACATTATCAAGAACCCGGCTCATTACCGGAAAAGCCGTTTCCTCCACCAGATGGAGTTTCTGGGAACAGGCTTCGCCGCCCTTCAGTCGGGTCCTGATTATGTGAACCAGAAGAATAAGAACCTGGTACGCGAGCAATGGATATGCCGTTACGGCACAGGCGTTGAAACACGCCTTATCGACCTGTCTGTCTACGGGGCAACCTTGTCACAGGTGTGTAATTCGCTGATCGAAAAGAACTTCAAAGACAGCATGACGGCCGAAGAACTGGGCAAACTGTTGCTATCCGTACAAGTGATGGGGATAGAAGGCTTTTATCTTCAGTACGAAGATCCTGTCCGGCTGGTGGTGGAGAGCGAAGGTAATTTCACCAGCCTTTGCAAACTGATCAACAGCCTGCTGTATCTCGCCAACATGCAACAACTGATGGACGGAGAGATCCACCCGGTTATCCCCGAACTGGCACGGCTCGCTTTTAAAGGGGCTGTCGTATTGATCCCGCTCCTGAAAAGCACGACGGAGGAGGAAGAACAGGAGATTTGCGAACAGATGCGCAATCTTTACAGTTTTGCGATGGATGAGAAACAGTGGTTCGACACCGAGGCTTTCCTGTCTGCCGTAGAGAAGGTGTTGAACGACAGTTTCAGCAACAGCCGCCTGTTCGGGCTATGCCTTGCCATTCAGTATAAGGAAGGGCGGACGGAACAGACAGCGTTCTGCCAACAGATAGCCGCTTACCTGGAAAGCAGCATCACCCATCCGGAGCAGGCTGCTTCTTTTATCTGCGGACTGTTCCTGATTGCCCGCGACGTATTGTTCGCCGACCCGCGTATCCTGGAAGTGATAGACCGGGTCATAGCCAATGCCGACCAAGAAACTTTCCTGACCATCCTGCCGAACCTGCGGTATGCCTTTACCGGATTTCTTCCGGCGGAGATCAGCCGCCTGGGACAACAGGTGGCGGAGTATCACCAGGTATCGGAAGCCCGGTTGGCGGGGAGTATCACTGTCTCGCAACAGGAAATTGCTGAAGCCATGCGCCTCGATACGCTGGCAGCCGAAGCACTTAAAACATGGAGAATCGTATAATGGACAACCCCGAAATAGTAAACCGCTGGCGGCTCATCCTGGGCGACTTCGCCGAAAACAGCCTTCCCCTCGATCCGGAAAGCGGAGAGTTAGACAACACGCTTTATTTCCTCTACAACCGGGAATACACCGATGAGCAGGGAATACGCAACGATTTCCCGAACCGGGCCGGACGTGGCGGTTCCATGCTGACCGTCCCGGGATGGCTGAAGAAAGTAAAGAAACTGTTCCCTAAAAAGACAGTCGAGATCATGCAGAAGCAGGCACTGGATAAATACAACCTGACCCAGCTCCTGACCGACGAGTCTGTCCTGAGCCAACTGGAACCGAACATCGGCTTACTGAAGAATATCCTGACCTTCCGCAATATGATGCCGGAGCATGTCCGGAAACTGGCCTACTCGATCGTCGAGGAAGTGATCAAAGAGATACAGAAGAAACTGGAGATAAACGTACGGAAAGCCTTCTACGGGAAGAAACTGCCGCACACCAATTCCACTTACAAGATATTCCGGAACTTCGACTTTAAGCAAACCATCGAAAAGAACCTGAAGAATTACAGTCCGGAACATGGAACGATCATCCCCGACCGACTGTATTTCAATCAGAACGTACGCCGCTACAATCCCTGGCACATCGTGATTCTGGTAGACGAAAGCGGTAGTATGCTCGACTCGGTGATCTATACGGCGGTCATGGCATCCATCTTTGCCAAAATGCCGTTCCTCTCGGTCAAGCTGGCGATATTCGACACCTCGGTAGTCGACCTGAGCGAACATCTCGACGACCCGGTCGGCATCCTGATGAAAGTACAGCTGGGAGGAGGAACCGATATTCACAAGGCATTGGAATACGGCAAGAAACTGATAACCGCCCCCCAGAAAACAATAGTTGTGCTGGTCAGCGACCTGTACGACGGGAACAATTACAGTTATATGTTCCGCTCCTGCCGCGACATTATTGAAGCGGGAAGCCGACTGTTCGTATTGCCTGCACTCGACTACTCCGGCACTCCCTGTTATGATGTCCGTGCTGCCCGCAGCATTGCCGGCATGGGTGCTGATGTAGCCGCCATAACCCCTGAAGAATTAGCCGAATGGATAGGAAAGATTATATCATAAACGGAAACGGATGCCACGCATCCGCCGGGCAGTTCGTCCCCTTTGCCAACGAAGCCTTTCTGGTGACGCTGGCAAACAAAGGGTTATATAAACGCGCCCTGAAAGATTTGGAAACGACCGGGCTGGTCGAGTTAACCGTTACTAGCGGCCGGTTACAGATCCGGTTGGACGATATAACCGTCAATCTCGATCCGAATGTCGCCCAAAGCACATGCAGCTGTCCTTCCAAAACGGTATGCAAACATATCCTGATGGGCATACTCGTTGCTGCCGGTTACGCATCGTCCGAAAGCGAGACCGCACCTGCCGACGAAGAGGATGTCTCACCCGATGCTACTCCGGAACCGCCGTCGTCCGAAGCCTGGAAAGAGTTGAAGAACGTCGACCTGGCACAACTCCGCAAACAAGCCGGCAAGAAGCTGTTTGAAGACACCTTGCGTCTCATCCAGGACGGCTGGACGGCCGATTTCACGGAAGGCGATATACTCGAAGCGACGATCAACACCGAAAGCATCACCGTCTATTTCCCCAAAGAGGACAGCCTGAACCGTGCCGTCTGTAAATGTGGCGAAAGCGGCCTGTGCAAACATAAACTGATCGCTATCCTGTCGTACCTGAGCTTGCAGGGGACATTATCTTCCGACGCTGACGGTAGCCAACCGGAGCTGTCTTTACTGACGGAAGATACGCTGAACGTATTGAAGGGAGCTTCCCGTTTCATCATCGGGATATTGGAGAAAGGCCTGATCAGCTGCGGGGAGAATGAAACGGAAACAGCTATCCAGTATTCCATCCGGCTGGAGACATGCGGGATCGGTAACCTGGCACGATTGTTCCGCTCGCTGTCGTCCGACATAGAGAACATGCTGGCCAAACACGTCGGTTTCCAACCTTTGACCACCTTTGCCACCTTATCGCGGTTGCACAACACGATCACGCTGATCTTGCGGAACACGCAAAACAATGAAATGCTCAGCCGGCTGATCGAAGGAACCCGATCGGATTATTATACGACTCCGGTCGGCCATTTCACCGGCCTGGGGGCCTACCCGTGGCAAACCCGTTCGGGCTATTTCGGTATTACGGCTTACTTCTTCTATCACGAAAAACAGAGCATCTGCACGTTGACATCCAGTATGGCCGACTATTACGAACATACACAGTCTTTAGTCACGCCCGAAAACCTGAACAGGCAACTGGAAATGCAGAGTTTCTGGAATAACAATGCTTCACTGGCTCGTTTATCCTCCTCTACGTTGGTTCTGCGCAACTTCAAACTCAACAGGCAGCAGCGTCTCTCCTCTTCTACCCAGACACAGTGCGAGATAGAAGACAAAGTAACGATCAGCCGGTTGGACGCATTACTCGCGATCCCCGAACTGTCGGATCTGACCCTGCGCCCGGAAGAACGGTACGATTATTTCCGTAAGAAACAACCGGAGCAATTGGCTTTGGTTCCGTTCACCCATCTGTCGGAAGTCTATTTCGATCCGTCCGAACAGAAACTTTACTTTACCGCAATAGATGAACAAGTTGAAACCAAAGGTTCCCTGGTATACAGCGAACTGAACCGGAACGCGATCCGCAAACTCGAACAACAGGGCGGACGGTATGCCGAAGTAAAGCAATGGTATATGGTCTGCCTGAAACGGCCGGACACCTTGATTCCCGTCAGCCTGATTACCGCTTCCGGGGTCGATAATTTCTATTTCTAATCCATCAAAGCTGCATACAATGATACTAAAAGACCTACTTTCCGAACTGGAACTCCTGCTTTCCGACATCGCCTTTTCCGGATTGCGCAACATCCAACCGGTCACCCTCCAGAAACTGGATGACCTCAAACACTGGATGGCCGAACTGAATATGACCGAAGCGATCCGCCTCACCGATCGCTTTATCGACTCAGTCTACAGCTGGCAAGCCGGACAAACCGGAATCGATACGGTAGCAAACCATCTTTGTGCATTGGAGTTTTACGAGAAGAATATTGTGAATAGTTGAATTTGCTGCTTAGCTCTTTCGCTACTCCGCATCCCCACGTTCCAATATTTTTATTACCTTTGCTTTCGGAATTCTAAAGAAGAAAGGAGAACAGCATGACAACAATGGAACTCGAAGCCTACAAAGCCGAACTGGCACGTGAAATACTGACCACCGATAATTGGCACGTACTGGACGAAGTGAAGCGAGTATTAGGCAAAATACGAAAACAATCGCAAGCGGAAGAAGCCAAAAGTAAGTTGAAAAGCGAATTAAGAGAGGCTCTTCAGGAAGTGAAAGATGCAGAAAAAAATAAAGTTAGTATGAGCACAATGGAGGATCTTTACGCCGAATTGGAGGATTAAGCATGAATATAACCATTGTACCTAGTAAGGTTTTTATCAGAAAGGCAAAAGCGGTGGAGCACGAGTTATCACCTATACTGCAATAGCAAGTGTGGAAGATAAACGGATTACGTTACTTACCATTTATGACAAATCAGAACAATCAACTATCTCTGACCAAGAATTAAGACAATTGATAGCAGAACTGTAAAAGTTTGATATTTACAAAGCGGAGTAATAGCAAAAAGTTTGCAGTCCAACAGCAGGAAACCCAATTTAACACCAACTATTTGTAAGCGATTAGTATCATATATCTAATAATTTGTTACTTTTGTAGGCGATTTCAAAACACATACAAAAATCTACTAACATATAAGTCTATGGCAAAGATAACAAAAGAGGAAGCACTTCGGTATCACTCCGAAGGCAAGCCCGGAAAAATTGAAGTAATACCAACTAAACCTTATAGTACTCAAACAGATTTATCGCTGGCTTACTCTCCCGGAGTTGCTGAGCCTTGCCTTGAAATAGAAAAGAATCCGCTCGATGCCTATAAATATACATCGAAAGGAAATCTGGTCGCCGTTATCTCCAATGGTACGGCTGTTCTGGGTCTTGGTAATATCGGCGCGTTGGCCGGTAAACCGGTTATGGAAGGAAAAGGCCTGTTGTTTAAGATATTCGCAGGGATCGATGTGTTCGACATTGAAGTAGACCAGAAGAACCCGGAGAAATTTATCGAAACGGTAAAAGCAATCGCACCTACCTTCGGCGGTATCAATCTGGAAGATATCAAAGCACCGGAATGCTTCGAGATCGAACAACGCCTGAAAGCAGAACTCGATATCCCGGTCATGCATGACGATCAGCACGGTACAGCTATCATCTCCGCAGCAGGTCTGATCAACGCACTTGAAATAGCCGGCAAGAAAATCGAAGAGGTAAAGATCGTAGTGAACGGCGCCGGTGCCGCTTCCATCTCCTGTACCAAGTTATATGTGATGCTGGGAGCCCGCAAGGAAAACATCATCATGTGCGACAGTAAGGGAGTGATCTCCACCAGCCGCACCGACCTGAACGAATCGAAGAAAGAATTCGCTACAACAAGAGATATAAAGACACTGGAAGAAGCAGTTGTCGGAACAGATGTATTCCTGGGATTATCCGTTGCCGACGTGCTGACACAGGAAATGGTTCGCACCATGAACGAAAACCCGATCGTTTTCGCCCTGGCAAACCCGAACCCGGAGATTTCTTATACAAATGCAATGGCTTCCCGCAAGGACATCATCTTTGCGACCGGACGCTCGGATTATCCGAACCAGATCAATAACGTATTAGGTTTCCCCTATATCTTCCGCGGAGCATTGGATACACATGCCAAGGCTATCAACGAAGAAATGAAGCTGGCTGCCGTACATGCCATCGCCGAACTGGCCAAAGAACCGGTACCCGATGTGGTCAATGCCGCATACAAGTTGAAACGCACTACTTTCGGACGCGATTATATCCTGCCGAAAGCCCTCGACCCACGTTTGCTGACACGTGTATCTGTGGCAGTGGCCAAAGCTGCGATCGAGTCGGGCGTTTCCCGTAAGACGATCACCGACTGGGACGGTTATGCCAACCATCTGCGTGAAATGATGGGCTACGACAATAAGCTGCTCCGCTCCTTCACCGACATGGCAAAGGCTAATCCGAAACGGGTGGTATTTGCCGAAGCCAACCATGTGAACATGCTGAAAGCTGCTGTTGAAGCGAAAGCCGAAGGTATCTGCTACCCGATCCTGCTGGGTAACGAAGAACGTCTGGAGAAACTTGCCGCAGAAGAAAACCTGAGCCTCGAAGGTATCGAGATCGTCAACCTGCGTCACGACCGCGAAGAAGAACGCCGCGACCGTTATGCCCGCATCCTTTCCGAAAAGAGGGCACGCGAAGGGGTCACTTTCTCTGAAGCACGCGAAAAGATGGTAGGCCGCAACGCCTTCGGTATGATGATGGTGGCTACAGGCGATGCAGATGCGTTTGTGACAGGTGTTTACAGCCGTTACTCGGAAGTAACGAAGCTGGCGGAAGAAATTATCGGTATCCGTCCGACATACAAGCATTTCGGTGCCATGAACATTATGAGTTGCAAGAAAGGTACTTTCTTCATTTCCGATACGCTGATCAACCGTCATCCGTCTGCGGAAGTGCTGATCGACATCGCCCGTCTTACACACGATGCCGTGAAGTTCTTTGCACATGATCCGGTGATGGCGATGTTGTCTTACTCAAACTTCGGTTCCGATAAGCAAGGCAGCCCGCTGAAAGTACACGATGCGATCGATTATCTGCACAAGAATCATCCGGAGATCGTGATCGACGGAGAAATGCAGGTTAATTTTGCACTCGACAAGAAGCTGCGTGATGACATGTATCCGTTCAACAAACTGAAAGGAAAAGACGTCAACGTACTGGTATTCCCCAACTTAAGCTCGGCTAACAGTGCCTACAAATTACTGGATAACCTGGGCATCACCGAAACGATCGGCCCGATCCAGATGGGATTGAACAAACCGATCCACTTCACCGACGTGGAAAGCTCTACCCGCGACATTGTCAACCTGACAACCGTTGCCGTCGTAGATGCCATCGTACAGGAACAGATCGACAAGGGAGAATAATTTCCCCTTAAACAATAATAAAGAAAGCCGGAACATGATAAGCAAAGATCATTGTTCCGGCTTTCTTTTTATTTTGCACCAACTAAGCAATCCCCAATAACTCCACCTCAAAGACCAGTGTCGAGAATGCCGGGATAGGCCCCGACGGACGGTTGCCATAACCCAGGGTATACGGAATATATATGATCCACTTATCCCCTACATGCATTTGCTGAAGGGCTTGTTGCCAGCCTTCTATCACCAGGTTCAGGCGGAAGGCCTCGGGACAGCTGCGTTTCCATGAATTATCGAATTCGCGCCCATTGATCAACGTCCCACGGTAATGGACAGTGACAACACTGCTCAGTTGGGGCGAAACAGTACCCGTCCCTCGCTCCAATACCTTATATAATACGCCACACGGCAGCTTGTAAACACCTCCCTGTGAGGCCGTTTCTTCCAGGAACTGCAGGTTTTGTTCCTTATATTCCTCTTTCTTATTTTTAGCCATATTTCCTTATTATTGTTTTTCTTAAATCGCAAAGATAAATCTTTAAATGGAGAACAATTCACCTTTCCGACTGTTCTTTAATGGCTAAATCTAAACAAGTAAATTATGCACATAAGTACATGGTGTTATACTATGCTCTGCCTGCTCTTTCCATTGACGCTATTTGGACAGACGGAGCATAAGTACCTCGATCACGCATTGCCGGAAGCGTGGCAGGAAACCGACAGCAATTTCCAACAGACTCTCCCCGTTGAAGATAACTGGTGGAGAAACTTTAACGATCCGGTACTCGACTCCCTGATCGATGTGGCCGTGAAGCAGAACTATTCTGTGCAGATGGCTGCCGATCGTATCGCGATGGCGAAAGCCAACCTGCGCAGCGAACAAGGCAGCTATGCGCCTACCTTCGGACTCTCGGCCGGATGGAACCGCCAACAGACAAGCGGCAACACCGGCAGCCTGCCACAAACAACGACGCAATACGCCGACGCCGCCCTCTCCATGAGCTGGGAAATAGACGTGTTCGGTAGTATCCGCAACCGGGTGAAGGCACAGAAGGAAAACTTTGCAGCTTCGAAAGAAGAATACAACGCCGTCATGGTCTCCCTGTGCGCACAAGTGGCTACCGCTTATATCAACCTGCGGGAGATGCAACAGGAAATGCAGGTGGTGACGCAAAACTGCCTTTCGCAACAAGCCGTTGTAGAGATCACCAAGAAACGGTATGAAACCGGACTCGTCTCCAAGCTGGATGTGGCACAGGCACAATCGGTTTACTACAGTACCAAAGCCTCGCTGCCCTCATTGGAAGCCGGCATTATCCAATACACCAACTCGCTGGCTATCTTGATGGGATTATATCCCCAGGATGTCAAATACCTGATGGATGCGCCCCGCCCGCTACCGGATTATATCGAAACGGTGGGGATCGGCATTCCCGCCAACCTGTTGCTCCGCCGTCCGGACATCCGCTCCGCCGAACGCCAGGTAAATGCACAAGCGGCCAGCCTGGGAGCTTCCAAATCCGATTGGTGGCCGCAGGTCTTTGTCAAAGGTTCGATCGGGTTCGCCTCCCACGACATCGACAAGATAGCCAATCACAACAGCCTGACGTACGAGATCGCCCCGGCTATCTCCTGGAACTTCTTTCAGGGCGGTAAACTGGCACAGGCCACCCGGCTTGCCAAGGCACAACTGGACGAAACAGTCCGCCAGTTCAACCAGACCGTCCTGACCTCCGTACAGGAAGTGGATAACGCGATGAGCGCTTACAAGAATTCGATCAAACAGATCGTCGCCCTTCGCGAAGTGGTCAACCAGGGACAGCAAACCCTCGACCTCTCACTCGACCTTTATAAACAGGGACTGACACCGTTCCAAAACGTACTGGATGCGCAACGCTCGCTGCTATCTTACGAAAATCAGCTCACGCAAGCCAAAGGAAGTTCTTTGCTTTATCTGATCAAGCTGTATCAGGCACTCGGCGGCGGCTGGAGTGAGGAGTGACAAACTGTGCACCCGTAGTGGCACAGCATAACCTATTAAACTAAAAAATGACAATATGAATACAACAATTAAATTCACCCTGATCGCCCTGGCATCCCTCCTGCTGGCCTCGTGTAAAGGGAAAAAGCAGCCGGCCGAAACGCCTGCCCCCTCCATCAGCGTAGCAATGCCGGAGGTAAAAGATATCACATTGACGAAAGATTATCCGGGTTATCTGAGTTCGGAACTGATGGTCAACCTCGTTGCCCGTGTAAACGGCTATCTTCAGACTTCGCACCTCAAAGCAGGCAGCAAAGTCAGGAAAGGCGAGCTCATCTTCGTAATCGAACCGGATACTTATAAGGATAATGTAACGCAAGCCGAAGCTGCACTCAAAACAGCCCAGGCACAACTGGATTATGCCCGCAGCAATTACGAACGGATGAAAGAAGCCGCCAAAAGCGGAGCTGTCAGCCAGATACAGGTCTTACAGGCTCAATCGACCACCAGCGAAATGGAAGCTTCCGTACGAAATGCCGAAGCCGAACTGAACACGGCCCGAACCAACCTGAGCTACTGTTACATCCGCGCCCCGTTCGACGGGAAAATAACCCGTGCCAGCTACGACATCGGCAATTACATCAACGGAAGCGTACAACCCGTCACGCTGGCTACCTTATATAAGGATGATTTAATGTATGCCAACTTCAACATCGAAGACAACCAGTTCATGAAGATGATGATCACAGCCGCTCAAAACGACTCAACCGTGAAACTGCCGGAGACCGTCTCCGTCCATCTGGGAGAAAGCGGACGGCAAAACTACACGGGACGCCTGGATTACCTCTCTCCCAACGTCGACCTCTCCACCGGGACACTGAATGTACGCGCCAACCTGGATAATCCGCACGGGGAACTGAAAAGCGGGCTATACGTCACCATCACCCTTCCATACAGCGAAAAGCGGGATGCTATCCTGGTGCGCGACGCCTCCATCGGAACCGACCAGCTGGGTAAGTTCCTGTATATCGTCAACGACTCCAACATCGTACGGTACCGTCATATCGAACCCGGACAACTGGTCGGCGATACCCTTCGCCAGATCGTCAGCGGGCTCGCTCCCAACGAACGTTACGTCACCACCGCCTTGTTGAAAGTGCGCGACGGAATGACTATTAAGCCTATAAAATAAGAACGTTATGGTAAAATTCTTCATTAACAGGCCGATCTTCGCTACCGTACTTGCCCTGATCATCGTGGTGGCAGGATTGGTCACACTCAATATATTGCCCATCGCCCAATATCCGGATATCACGCCGCCTACCGTACAGGTGTCGGCCGTTTATCCGGGGGCTGATGCGCAGACGGTTTCACAAACCGTCGGTTTGCCGATCGAGCAACAGGTAAACGGTGTGGACGGGATGCTTTATATGAGCTCCAACTCGTCCAGCTCCGGCGTTTATTCGCTGACAATCACCTTTGCCGTAGGAACGGATATCGACATGGCGACTGTCATGGTACAGAACCGTGTCAGCATTGCACAAAGCAGTCTGCCCGAAGCCGTGATCGTACAGGGGATCACGACTAAAAAACAATCGTCCAACATCGTCATGCTACTTTCGTTGACGTCGAAAGACTCGCTCTACGACGGACTTTACCTGAGTAACTATGCCAGCCTGAACCTGACCGACCAGCTGGCGCGCTTGCCGGGCGTAGGATCGGTCAGCGTCATGGGAGCCGGTAATTACAGTATGCGCGTCTGGCTCGATCCGGAAGTGATGCGTATCCGTAACCTGACGCCCGACGCGGTGCTCCAAGCCATCTCCACCCAGAACAGGCAGGTTTCCGCCGGGTATGTCGGCCAACCGATCGCCAAAGCAGATAACCCGTATCAATATACCCTGACGGTCAAAGGGCGTCTGACTACACCGGAGGAGTTCGGAAATATCATTCTCCGTACGGAAAGCGGAGGAAAGATACTTCGCCTGAAAGATGTGGCACGCATCGAACTGGGTAGCTCTTCCTATAATGTGACTTCCCGGCTGAAAGGGCAACAAGCGGCGGCTATCGCAATCTATCAACTGCCGGGTTCCAACTCGCTGGAAGTATCGAAAGCGGTACGGGCGAAGATGGAAGAAATAGCGGCGACCCTTCCGCAGGGTGTCGAATACGGCGTTACCCTCGACACAACGGAGGTAATCAACGCTTCTATCGACGAGGTGCTGGTAACTTTCCTGGAAACGACGGCTCTGGTCGTGCTGGTGATCTTCCTTTTCCTTCAGAACTTCCGGGCGGTTATTATCCCCTGTCTCAGTATTCCCGTATCCTTGATAGGGACACTGGCTGTTATGGGGGCATTGGGTTTCTCCGTCAACACATTGACTTTATTCGGATTGATACTGGCTATTGCCATTGTGGTAGACGATGCGATCATAGTCGTCGAGAACTCGTCGCGCTATATGGATACGGGGAAATACACGGCACGCGAGGCGGTGACAAAGGCAATGGGCGAATTGGTCGGGCCGGTGATCGGCGTCGTACTGGTTTTGCTGGCCGTATTCATCCCGACTACCTTTATAGGCGGTATCTCCGGACAGCTTTACAAACAGTTCGCCTTGACAATTGCTGCGGCAACCGTATTGAGCGGTATCAACTCGCTGACGCTGACACCGGCACTCTGTGCCCTGTTTCTCCGGACGACCAATGATCCGAAGTTTGTCGTCTTCAAGGTATTTAATAAAGTATATGATAAGACGCAGAAAGTCTATGACGATATCGTCGACCGCATGTTAAAGCATCAGTGGGTCACGTTGATTGTCTTCCTGATCGTTTCCGGGGCTGCGGCCATCCTGTTCATGCGCTGGCCTTCCACCTTCATTCCGGAAGAAGACGATGGTTATTTCATTGTCTCCACCCAATTGCCACCGGCCGCCAGCCTGCCCCGTACGGAAGCTGTCAGTGAGAAGATCAACCGGATACTGGATAGTTATCCGGAGGTGAAAACCTATATGGGCATAAACGGTTTCTCCGTGATGGGCGGCGGCGAACTATCGAATGCAGCCACCTATTTCGTCGTGCTGAAAAACTGGAAAGAAAGGAAAGGCAAAGGACATACGGCCAAGGACGTGGTGACCCGTTTCAATCGCGAAGCCTACAGCATACAGGAGGCGCAGGTATTCGCATTGGTTCCCCCGGCCATCCCCGGCCTGGGTGCTTCCGGCGGATTACAACTTCAACTGGAAGACCGGAAGAACCTCGGCCCTACCGAAATGCAACAGGCTATCCAGACCTTACTGGAACATTACCACAGCAAACCTCAGCTACTTAGCCTGTCGAGCATGTACCAGGCCAACGTTCCGCAGTACAAGCTGAATATCGACCGCGACAAAGTGCAACTGCTGGGATTGCAACTGAGCGACGTCTTTTCAACCCTCAGCTATTACATGGGGGCGGCCTACGTAAACGACTTCGTGGAATTCGGCCGTATCTACCAAGTCAAGATAGAAGCGAGCGACCAGGCACAGAAGGTAATCGACGATGTGATGCGGTTGAGCCTGGAAAACAGTTCCGGTAAAATGGTTCCTTTCTCCGCCTTTACCCAGGCCGAACAACAGTTGGGACTCGACCAAATCAACCTTTATAATATGTATTCATCCGCCTCTATCACCTGTATAGCCAATCCGGAATACAGTTCGGGAGAAGCCATACAGGCGATGGAAGAGCTGATACAGGAACAGTTGGGAGATAATTTCGGCTACGAATGGACTTCCGTTGCGTACCAGGAAACGAAAGCCGGATCGACTACGATACTGATATTCGGAATGGCCCTGCTGGTAGCCTTCCTGGTTCTCTCGGCACAATACGAGAGCTGGACGAGTCCGCTGGCCGCCATCATGGGACTGCCGATCGCCCTGCTGGGAGCTATCCTCGGCTGCTTTATGATGGGTGTGCCGGTCAGTGTCTATACCCAGATCGGTATCATCCTGCTGATCGCCCTGTCTGCAAAGAACGGTATCCTGATCGTCGAGTTTGCCCGCGACTACCGTGCAGCAGGCAATCCGATACGTGAAGCAGCCCTCGAAGCCGGGCATGTGCGCCTGCGTCCGATCCTGATGACTTCGTTTGCCTTCGTGCTCGGTGTTATGCCGTTGCTGTTTGCCACCGGAGCCGGAGCCGCCAGCCGTATCTCGCTGGGTGCAGCCGTCGTATTCGGCATGGCGGTTAATACGATCTTCGCCACCGCCTTTATCCCCAGCTTCTACGAATGGATGCAAACCTTCCAGGAAAAGTGGCTGGACAAGGCATCACCCAATAAAACGGCAACAAAGTCCTGACATAAGGCTTTGAATAATGGCATGCAAATGACGCAGATCAGGCAGGTGATCCGCATCATTTGTGTGCCATTTCGTATTTTTGACTCTGACACATCAATCCAAATTAAAAGAGAAATATATGAACAACGTATCATTAAAAATCAAACGGAAGTTATCCCAGGTGGAAGGGAAGCGGACGGCACTGTTTTTTCAGGTTATCTGCAATCGGGAGGTGAAGCGGGTCGTGCTGGATATAAAGCTAGCCGCTACCGAATGGATGGCAGAGACGGAAACTGTCGTTATTCCGCCGGAAGTTGAGACAAGCCGGGTCAACCAACTGCTGCAAATACGCAGCGACCTCGAAGCGGAACGGCAGCGCATGCAACAAGTCATCCGGCAGCTCCGCGAAAAAGGCGGGGGCAGCGCCGAACAGGTCGTTCAGGCTTACCAGAGTAGCAAACGGCAAGTATTCTGGCTCGAATATATCCGCCTGAGTATCGATAAGAGGAGAGCCGGCAATTCACAGGCTACCCTGCGCAACTACCAGAGCAGCTACAATGCTTTCTACGAATTTTGCGGCGGCAAAGACATCCCGCTGAAAGAAGTGGATGAAAAACTGCTCAAAAGATTTGAGAAGTACCAGCTTGAAAAAGGGCTGTCTAAAAACACTGTCGCCTTCTACTGCCGCAACCTCAAAATGTTTTGGAACATGGCAGCCGGGGAACAGCTCGTAGAAGGCCCCTCCCCGTTCAGGAATATCAGTACGCGAACGGAAAAGACGCAGAAAAGAGCCATCAACGAAAAATCCCTGCAAAAGCTGAAAGCCCTGAACCTGACAGAAAAACCCGGCCTTAGCCTTGCCCGCGACCTGTTCCTCTTCTGCTTCTATATGCGGGGGATGGCATTTATCGACCTGGCACACCTGACCCGTGCCAATATCCACGGTAAACAATTAATATATGTACGCAGTAAGACCGGGCAGGTACTCAAAGTGGAACTTCTCCCCGTCATGCAGGCCATTATCCGGAAGTACCAATGTCCCGGACAATACTACCTGTTCCCTATCCTCAAAAACAAGGATGCTTCATGGAAAGAATACGACAGTGCCCTCCGTTTGCAGAATAAACGGTTGAATATTTTAGGTAAACAGACAGGTGTCCATCTTTCTACCCATGTAGCACGCCATAGCTGGGCGAGCATCGCAAAAGCGAAAAGAATATCGAATGAGGTCATTTCGGACAGTATGGGACATACTTCGATGGCTACGACGCAGATTTATATCGCAACACTCGATAACTCTATAGTCGACAAAGCAAACAGGATCGTTGTTATGGGGGAGAAATATTCCAAATCGTCCTATAGGAATCAATTCGGGTAGATTGTTCGACTATTCCGTCTCTTAGTAAGAGTTGGAACGGACATCTATTGGTTGTGTTAAAACGTTACAAAAGTAGTGATGTTTTTTTAACCAGCAAGGGTTTTCCTTCTTTTTTTGGATGCAAAAATCCTAATATTCAACGTCAGTCTGAATATTATCACATCTTTTAAGGAAAGGTAATCTCACCATTACTGCTTTTCCCAGACACGATCACCCTTGATTACCGTGTCAAATAATGCCATTACTTACTATGTATCAAATGTTTACAATTTGTTTCACAATATAACAACCGAACAACATTTGATTTTCATTCATCTTATACCCATTTATTTCATCATCTGCATTTATTTGGAACTATTCAGTAACAAGGGCCGGAGGTTTCCCACCTTTTTCCGGACACTTATCACTGATTTTACTATTTCGTATGAACGAATACGCCTGTTTGTTTCACGAAATGTTTCACGACAGGCTATTGGTAAAGGGACGGACAAGACAACTTTATATAGAAATCATCGCATCCGTATAAAAGGACCAAAGCCGTTCCAACTCTTACTAAGAGACGGAACAGATATTATCAACAAAAGATAGGGTATATATGCAAGGGAAACTCCACATATTAATATTTGTTCTTTTCTGTTTACCGATCAGTATGAAGGCTCAGCAAACGACGATTAAGACAAATGCACTATTCTGGGCGACCACGTCTCCGAACGCCGGTGTCGAGTTCGGAATCACACGCCAGATAACAGTCGATATCTGGGGAGCCTACAATGCCTGGAAGTTCAGCAACGAGATGAAATTGAACCTGTACCTCCTACAACCCGAAGTCCGCTACTGGTTCTGCCGCAAGTTTGAAGGACACTTTGTCGGTATCCACGGACACTACGGACATTTCAACATCGGACAAATCCCTTTTATCTCCGGCCTAAAAAATAATGTACTGCGCGGCGACCTCTACGGGGGCGGCCTCACCTACGGCTACCATTGGGCGCTGGGCGAACGGTGGGGCATGGAAGCCATGATTGGCGCAGGATATGCCTATATGAAATACGACAAATTCCGTTGTGCCGAATGCGGTGAACGGATCGGTTCTTTCACACGCAGTTATTTCGGGCCTACACGGTTCGGGTTTTCAATCAGTTACTTCTTACGATAAAATGACCGTATGAGCAAATATCTGTTACATATAATAATGTATACTTTCATGGCCGCCGGTACCTTCGGGTTCACCGGACAGGCAGCGGCGGAAGGCGTGCGCATCACGCCTAAATCGTTCAGTGTGAAAAACGACAGCCTGCATATCTATCTCGAAATGGACCTGAACAGCGTACATGCCAATTCGCTCACCGCCGTGCTCTTCACTCCCGAACTCAAAGCGCCCCGGGGAAACCAGTCATGGGTGCCCCTCCCTCCGGTTATCATCACCGGAGGTAAACGCTACCGCTACGAACGGCGCGAACGGGCACTCGCGGCAGGAAACAAACGACCGGAAACCCCATTCCTGGTCTTGCTCGACAACAAGCGCACCGGCTCAAAAACAGTCGCCTACCGTGTCTCCGTACCTTATGCCGCCTGGATGCAACAGGCCACCCTCCTGCTCCGGCAGGAGATAAAAGACTGCTGCGACCTGCAACTCCTGGGAGTCGATACGCTGGCAAAACGGATCACATTAACAGGAGAAACAACACAGATAGCGGCAGCAGCGCCCGTAGCAGCCCCCTCGCTCCATGCAGAGCCGCAAAAGGGCAAACCCGCCATAATAGCAACGGGTATCCCGGCAGCCCCCCGCCCAACGCAGGGACAGGCCCTTTTTCCCGTAAAGGACAGTGATACCCATGCTTCAAAGGTCGACTTTGCTTCGATGCTTACCTACCTGCGTCCCGAAAGCAATCCGGCGGGCAAACGGCATATCGAAAATGCCGTGCTCTACATCGACTATCCGCTGGGTAAAGACGAAGTATACCCCGACTATAAAAACAACCGGAAAGAGATCGACAAAACAGACGCGATCCTCTACCCGCTCCTGTCCGGCGGCTTCTCCGAGCTCGAACGCATACGCATCAGGGGTTATGCTTCGCCCGACGGCCCTTACGGTGAGAACGACAAGCTATCGGCGAACCGTTCACACCTGTTTGCCGACTATGTGAAAAGAGCCTACAATATACCCTCACGTCTGTTCGAAGTCTCATCGGTCGCCGAGGACTGGGACGGACTGGAAGAGTTGCTTGCGCAGGCTAAGCCCGCCTACCACAGCGCCGTGCTCGACATCATACGCCGCTACGGTATTTTCGGCGGACGCGAAAAACACCTGATGGATCTTCAGGGCGGCGCTCCCTACAAGGACATGTTGCGCCGTTTCTTCCCCAGGCTGCGCCGCATCGAGATTGTCGTGGAATACCGCATACGGAAATTCGACGAAGGCGAAACAGCCGGACTGATCTATACCCATCCCGACCTGATGAGCCTGGAGGAGATGTACGGCGTGGCGCGTTACTACCGTCCCGGCACCGACCAGTACCGTGAGGTGTACGAGATAGCCGCTTTCCACTTCCCTTCGGAGGTGGTGGCGAATGTGAACGCGGCATCGGCAGTGATGCTGACAGGCGACCTTATCTCCGCCTGGGAGTATCTGCATAAAGTGGAAGCCGACCCGCGTTCGTGGAACAACATCGGCGTGCTCACCCTGATGGAAGGCAACCCGGAAGGGGCGGCCGTATGGTTCCGTAAGGCAGTAGGTATAGAGCCGCGCAAAGCACGGCAGAACCTGGAGATAGCGCTGAGTTATATAAATGAGGGAGAGGAATAAAATGGAGGGACGGTATGTGTGTGATATATGCAAACTGGTATTAGGTATGTTATCGGTTATCATTACGCAAAGCTGTTCGTTTGGCGACGAACCATCCGTCTGCCCGTACAATATAAAACTGGATTACTGGTATGCCGGCAGCAACGTAGAGAACACATTACCGATCTACGTAGACAACCTCCGGCAGTTCCTTTTCGATAGCGAAGGAAAGCTGATGGCCGAAGAGACGCTGCGGGGTGACAGCATCACAGCCTGGAGCGGCGAGCTGCCCGACGGCTACTACACCGTCGTCCTCTGGGGAAACCTCGACGACGAAGGAAGCACGGAAACGACCGTCGAAAAGGATACCGGCAACACCCTGGGCGAAATATCGCTCAGTGCCGTGACAACGGGTGTTCCGCCCGGTTTCAGGGGAAACACCGCCCGGTTATACTACGGCACCGCTTCCTTCGAGGTCAGGAACGGCGCTACCCTGCGGCAGCGGGTATATCTCTCGCATGCCCACGCCGTCCTTTCGGTGACGGTGCAATGGATGGCCGACGCGCCGCCCGAAGGGGGCAGCTACCGGATGCGTTTGAAAGGCATACCTGCCGAGTACGGGTTTACGGGACAATGGGAGACGACCACGCCCGGCGGCGACGGGGTCTATACCATTCCCCACACCGGAGGAGCGGTCACCTACCACGAAACGCGGTCGGCGATGAACTTCGACAACGAAGTGAGAGGTGAGTTCATCACCTTCCGGTATACTTCCTCCACGCATCAGATGTGGAGCCTCTGGCGGGACAACGTACAGATCGTACGCGAACTCGACCTGAGCAACTTTTTCAGGAAGTTGCCTATGGATATGGATACGAACATGGAGCAGGAATTCGACCTGCTCATCAAAGTATTTAAAGACAAAATAATTGTCACGCAAGCATCCGCCGCCGATTGGGACGAAGGGGGCAGTATCGGATAAGGTTTGACAGTTAACGGTACTTAGAATAACACTATATTAATATTTACAGATATGAAACTAGTATTAAAATGTACAGCTCTTATACTGGCAACCTTATTGGCAGGCTGCACAACAGAGAATCAAAGCGGAGAAGGCACCGAAGTCGATCCCGGTGGAAACCCCGATGTTGCAAGACGCGAAGTATTGCTTTCACTGAAAAACAAGCTGGCTTTGAAACCGGAGTCAGCAAAGGCGGACACCAAGGCGGACACCCCTATTGCCACAGCCGAAGAGAACAGTATCTCGACGCTCGACGTCTATGTTTTCGCGGCAGCGACGGAAGAAGGTACCTACACCTTCCAGGAACGCTTCGCCTACCGGGCAGACGGTAGCGAACTACCCGCCGACGCTTCCGAACTGGAACTGACACCCGGCAAGACAGAGACGGAAACCACCGGCCTGCTCAACCTCAAAAAAGGGCTGTTCGTCAAGCTATATTGCGTAGCGAACCAACCCTCGCTGATAAACCCCGCAGACGGTCAACCCGTTGGCGACGCAGCCTTCGTACCCCTTACCTTCACCGACGAAGGCAAACAGGACACAGGGATAGCCACCGCCGGACAACCCGACGAAACCACCTTCCTCTCCTTCCACACACCATTGCTGAAGGAAGATGCAGCAACCGACATATTGCATACACCGCTCGCCATGTCGGGTGCCTACACCACACCGATCGACCTGACGGACTTCAACAGCTCCGCACGTATCCAGGCAGGTTTCAAGCTGACACGTCTCGCAGCACGTTTCGATATCGTCAATAAAGCGGGAGATTCCCGCTTTACCATCGAGACTGTCTCGATGGGCAATGGACGACGTGGCGCGACCTTCTTCCCCATCCGTATCTACGGAGAGACACCGACAGCTAACACAGGCGAACTTATCACCTACCCTGAACGTGCTTTCGACGGCGACAACGCCAATACAGGCACGCAGACAGGTGCTTTCTATGCCTACCCTTCACCACAAAAAGACAACGGCTTTATGATACTAAAAGGGAAATACCGCGTAAACCAGACGGAGAGCGAACAGGTCACCTACAAAGTGCCCTTCGTGCAGCAGGCGCCCGACGGCACCTCCACCTCCCTTGAAATTAATAACAACCACCGTTACACCATCGGTATCACCAAAGCCGATGACTACCACCTGGACTTCACACTCACCGTAGACGACTGGGCGGACGACGGCAGCATCGACGAATACGAACCCGAAAAAGGCGACGGAAAAATAACGATCATCATACCGCAAGCTTTCGACGGTGACACACAATATAAAGAAGAAACAAAAACCGTCACCATGTCCCTGAAAGACGGCAGCACATTCGACGCTGTCCTCGAAACGACATCAGCCCTGACCATACAAAAAGTCTATGCCGGCGGACTGGAAGGCAAGCAATACGACTGGCTCGACATCAGCGAACCTAAGATAGAAATGACGACCAAAGCAGCCGTTTCAAAATATACATATACATTCACCAAGAAAAAAGACTACAACAAATCACGCTTCCCACGTGCTACTGTACGCTTCACCAATGTGATGGACGGTTCGGAACTCGTTCTGTTCATTGAAGCGATCGCCGCCCCGCAGCCCACCCAAACGGCGCAGACGGAGGGCAACCGCAATAAATTCGACGTCGACAATCTGGAAGCCACCCTCTACCGCGTAACGGGTAGCCAGGTTAAAGTCGGGATCGTCTGTCTGGACGGTACCACCCTGGACACGGCTCCCGAATGGCTGAACGTCAAAGCGATCGAAACCGGAATAACCTCGACTACCTACCAGCTTACGCTCAAAGAAGAGCATCGCGACACGGAAGTAGAAGGCAACCAGGGCACGGTCACTTTCAAAAACAGCAAAGAGGCAACACTGAAAACCGACATCACCGTCAAACTCCTCGACGCTTCGATCGCCCCCAACTTTGAAGCATTGGGCGGCACGAACAACACGTATGACGCACCCCAAGGCGACATCCCCGGCAACGTGAACATACAGGTAAGCGACAACAACGCCTTCACCGTCTCCTCCCTCTCGCTCGACGGCGTGAAGATAGACACGGACTTCGACGGCGGACCTTCCTGGTTGTCACACGATGGCACACCGGCTACCAAAGTGGGAACCATTTCGAACACGATCAGGTTCTCCATCAATGCGACCGAACTGGCGAAAGGACAGGCTAAAAAGACAACCATCACGTTACAGAACACCAGCGGCGGTAAAGACTACACCTTCACCGTTACGCCAAAATTCCTCGTTCCCGCCACCACCCTGGTCAGCGGTTCGAACAGTCCGGTACAGAACAGCTTCGAAGGCACGACAGTCACCCTCTACCAGATAACCGGTTCGCAGATACAGCTCAAGGTAAGCGGGCTGGGCGGTTCCGCCATCCAGAACGCAACAGGGGTAACCATCAACGATAATGGTAACGGCAGCTACGCCAAAGAAAACACCTATACCGTCACGCTTACCAACAACACGATCTCCACCGGATCATTCAGCATAGTGAACAAATCGGACCCGACGAAAAAGACGGACTACACCCTCAACGTTCCCTTATACAAAGCACCGACCTGTACGGCAGACAGCCCGGCGCCTTCACAGAACAGCCTGAGCGGTTCGACGATCAAGATATACAAAGTCTCCACCTCCCGGATCCGTATCAAGGCATCGTCAGTGGGCGGCAACTATATCAAAAGCTCGAGCGGCGTAAGCATTAGCGGTAGCGGCGGCACGTCCCAGGACAATTATTATACGGTAACATGGGACGGCAACACTTCCACCGGCAGCCTGGTAATTGCCAACAAAAGCGATGAACGGCGCGAAACGGCACTGAGTATAAACTTCCCGAGTGCGGCAATAAGCTACACCGGTAATACGAACATACCGGCCAAAAGCAATACGAACAACAACCTGACTATCACAGCTCCCGAAGGTATGACCGCATCCGTCACCAATTGGGGTGGCGGCGGACAATGGTTCACGATCAACAATAACGCCCAGAGCGGGAACGGGACTATAACGCTGGTACAAGGAAATGTCAATTCGGTCACGATAAAAACCGCCACAATCAAATTAACGAACAAGATCAGCGGCGGC
>OGJY01000558.1_pt1 | contig 52206 bp, 46 predicted proteins | sample 1572231 | NCBI WGS metagenome assembly OGJY01 (sample SAMEA2582121, study PRJEB24529) | metagenome | biome: Human gut stool | place: China | collected 2011
TCAATCTTACATCTACAGGATAAGAAGTTGTAGAACCAAGCCTTGAACTCCTTCTTTGTTCGATAACCGAGAGTAACTTTGCCTGAAGCGGAAGGCTCAGATTGCCGATTTCATTCAGAAACAGCGTACCGCCTGATGCGATTTCCACACGTCCCGGCTTGTTCTTCCGGGCATCGGTGAATGCGCCTTTCTCATACCCGAACAATTCACTTTCAAACAATGTGTCCGGAATACTTCCTAAGTCGATAGGTACATACACTTCGTTTTTGCGAGGGGATTGTTCGTACACGTAGCGTGCCAGCAAATCTTTTCCTGTTCCGTTTTCACCCAATAACAATAGGTTTGCATCAGTATCGGAGAACCTTTTTATCGTTTGGAAAATAGCCTGCATAGCGGCTGACTCACCGATTACGCGTATCGGTTCGGCGGGAAGGGTCAAAGCTTCCGCCTGCTCTTTCAAGGTTTCTTTCTGTTGTTTCAGAGCTTCTACTTCCGTCCGGCTGAAACTGAGTTGCAGGGCAGCAGATACGGTTGCTATCAGTTTCTCGTTTTGCCAGGGCTTGGCGATGAAGTCGGTGGCACCTTGCTTGATGGCCTGTACCGCCTTTTCCGTATCGGCATAAGCCGTGATGAAAATGACCACCGCCTTTGCGTCCAGTTTCAGTATCTCTTCCAGCCAGTGGAAACCTTCTTTCCCGCTGACCGCATCCCGGCGGAAGTTCATATCGAGCAAGATGGCATCAAAGTGGGAACGGGAGATGAGAGGCAACAGCTCTCGCGGGTCATTCAAGGTCGTAATGCTTTCCGCAATGGGGCGTAACAGCATTTTCAAGGTGAAGAGAATATCTTCATTATCGTCTACAATCAGTATTTGGCCTCGTTTCATCATACTCGGAAAGATTAATTTATTATACCGCAAACGGCAGTTTCGGGCAAGTCTGTTCGGACATGTACCTGAATAGATGCAAAGATAGAGAAAGTTTCTGAGAAAGGAGTGTACGGAAGCGTGCATTTGGTGTACGATATCGTGCAATTTTACGTAGTGTGGGATTTATTAAACACTTGATAAATAGTGAAATATAGTTTCGGTATAGTTCTTGCGAAACTTTCATGGAAGAATCTTAATATAAAGTGAAATTATGCATAGTAAAACTCTCTTTTATCTAACATTAATAGGTCTCTGCACAGCTTGCGGATCTAAAAATCCCGGTATGAGTAAGGAAGAAGCGGCGAAGGAACTCAGTGAGCGGACAACAACGGATCAGGATGCCGCACCTCAGGCGGTAACTGCTTCTGTCAATGCATTTCCGGATGACTTTATATCACCGGCTGGTATCAAATATAAGCCGAAAATACAGAAAGATAGAGCTGTCATTCTAAATGTACCGGCTGCTTTGAAGAATGTACGTTCTGTGAAAGTAGAGGACTTTGGTAAAATGCAGTTTCACTTTACCGGAGTGGACGCCATGCTTGTGCAAGATATAGTTGGAGAAATAACTCCGGTTGGAAACCAATATGTGTTGGCTGCCTTGCAAGGATTGTTTCTATTAAGTCAGGACTTTAAGCACATCAAACAGTTGTTCAAGAATAATGTGGAATGTAAAAAACATAACGGAAGTATGTCATTGAACCCTCACCAAATGATTACCCATACTTATTATGACGCTTCGTCCGACCAGCTTCGCTGTTGCTATTTATCCCTTGATAAGGGAATTGGAAATCAGGTTGCATTTCTTCCGTTTACTGCTATGGTTACCGCCTCTGCTTCCTGGACGCCTGATGATGTGACAAGCAAACTCCCCTTGGATAAAAAAATGAGTTTCGACAGTTTTTTTAATGGATTTAAGGAAGGGTTCATTAAATATGCCGCCTATTCAGGATGCTTTTATACCATGGGACTCAAAGGAGATACATTATGTTGTTTTGCTCCGGAAGGCGATTCTGATTACACTCCGAAAGGCACATACAGGTCAGGAGAGAAAGGAAATACCTATGTTTATCGGAACAGGACTTATATCCGTATGGCCTATGATAATACGGTTTATTATTTAGAAGATGCATCTACTCTGAGGGCTGCCTACAAGCTGGACTTTGGTACCCTTCGTCGTCCCGACGGGAAAAAGGTGACCGGAAGCCTGTCCAATAATCTGGATGAGGATTATTTTGTGACCAGCTGGCTCGAAACGGATCGTTTTTTGTTTATCCGTATAACTAAAGGTTTTGATTCTTCCAATGCTCGTAAAGACAAGCAGGTCTCCCTTTACTCCTTGATATATGATAAAGCCTCTAAAGAGTTCTTTTCTTTACCTACGGAAAAAGAGGGTAAAGATTTGAATTATCCATCTATATCTGCCGGAAACGAACAGGAGACTTCATTCTATCCTAAGTTAGTTGCTGGAAATACCCTTCTTTCTTATGTGAACGGGAAATGGATAAAAGAAAATATGCCGAACCTTCCGGAAGGGAAAAATGTATCGGATGATGAGTTAGTACTGATATCTGTGGAATGATAAAAACACTTCTTAATATTTAATTATATGATAAAGCACTATATAAAAGTAGCACTCCGGTTGATAAAGAGGAGTTTCCTGTTCTCTTCCATTAATATGCTGGGCTTTGTATTCGGTATGACGGCTGCCTTCCTCATATACCTGTGGGTGGTGAATGAACTGACGTATGATGATTGTTTCCCGGCTGCCGACCGCATTTACCGGACGATAGAAGTAAGCCGGGATGCAAGCGGGGAAATAAGAGAATCTCCGGGAACAGCCCGTTCGCTCGTAGGGGTTTTCAAAGCAGATTTTCCACAGGTTGAAGACGCAACTTCTATTCTTTATCGGGGAGACATGACATTGGAGGCGGAAGCTGAGAAAAAAATCAGTGGCAATGCCGTTCATGTAGATTCTACTTTCTTTAGCATTTTTCCTTTTCAGGTAGTGGAAGGTAATCCGGAACACATAAATGACAACATTGATAACATCGTTCTGGAAGAATCAATGGCTCGCAAACTTTTCGGAAGGGCTTCGGCTATTGGGCAGAAGGTAACCAGGAGTGGGGCCGGTTTTAAAGATACCTATAATATCGTTGCAGTGGTGAAGATTCCAGTGAAGAGTCATATCCGCTTTGATGTGGCTCTTCCGATGGAGGGGTATGGCCTCTATATTATGAATTTGGACTGGAATAAAAGTCGGAGAGAGGTGCAGGTGTATGTAAAGATGAAGCCCGGTGACGATGGAAAACTATATCGCGGGGAACAAAAAACAATGAGCCGTGCTCTCAGAAAATTCAGTGACAAGCGTGCATTGCTGCGCTTTCAACCGGTGCGGGATATTCATCTACGCACCACCTTTCCCGATACATATATAAAGAATCACGGCAGTGTTGCCACTATCTACTTATTTGCGGTATTAGCCATTTTAGTGATCTTTATGGGGGCATTCAATTTTATGACGCTCTCTACTGCACGGGCATCGCTCCGCTATAAAGAAATAGGCGTACGTAAAGTGACGGGAGCTAAAAGAAAAACCTTGGTTACACAGTTCCTTTCGGAAAGTCTGGTTCAGTCGTTCATATCTTTGGTGCTTGCTTTGGCACTGACCGAACTTATGCTGCCCCTGTTTAATCGAGCCATGGGAGCAGACTTAACATTGAGTATGAACTGGAATGTGATTTTCTATATCTTATTTGGTATTTTGGGAGTAGGTTGTTTGGCGGGTTCTTATCCGGCATTTTATCTTTCCTCCGTCAATCCGTTGCTTGCCTTCAAAGGCGGGCGGAAAACGGGTAAGAAAGGCGGACTGATCAAAAGCCTGGTGTGTATACAGTTTTTTATAGCTTTGGTGTTGATGCTCATGACTTCCATTGTCTTGAAACAACTGCATTTCATGAAAAACCGGGATCTGGGACTTGACAAGGAAAATATCGTATCCATTTATACCAGTTTGTGGTATGATGTAGCCGATTTTAAACAGGATTTATTGAGAAACCCCGCAATCAAAAGTATTTCAATGGGGTCGCCTATTGAAAGTTTTGGAGAAGAGAATCAAGAAACGAAGGATGGAAAATCAATTACCTGGACGGATATGGACGGGAAAACGGATTCATTGAAAATGGTAGAAATATGGGCAGACGGCAATTTTGTAGAGACTTTCGGATTGAATTTACTGAAAGGTGAACTGATGAATTCGGACTTTGAAGACTATTGGAAACAAGGAGATGAAATAGACCCGGTTGAATCAACAGTTGTTATTAATGAAACAGCCTGGAAAGCAATGAAAGTGGCAAATCCGATAGGTATGGAGATCTCTCATGAAGAATCGGGTTGGGTTAGCAAATATCGCATTGTAGGCATAGTAAAGGACTTCAACTTTCAGTCGTTGCGTGAGAAAATGAAACCGGCTTTCATCTATTACAGCCCTGAAGCGTTGGTTTTTATGTATATTAAAATAGCCCCGGAACACAAGCCGGAAACGTTGAAATATATTCAGGCTAAATTTGAAGAATGGGCGGTGCGTGATGATCTTTTCGTGAAAGAATTCAATTATCAATTCTTCTCTGATGCTTTGAATAAGAATTATGCTAAAGAGCAACAACAAAGCCGGATGCTGCTTTTCTTCACTTTCATCGCCATTGTCATAGCTATGCTGGGTGTATTTGGCCTGGTCACTCTCTCCACAGAGCAACGGACGAAAGAAATAGGTGTGCGGAAAGTGAATGGCGCCCATTCCGATCGCATTGTGCAGATGTTCTGTTTGGAATATTTGCGTTGGGTGGGGATTGCCTTTGTCGTGGCATGCCCCATCGGGTACTACCTTATGCACCGTTGGCTCAGTGAATTTGCCTATCAGACTGCAATAAGCTGGTGGTTGTTCGTCTTGGCGGGAGCAGTCATTGCAGGCATTACTTTGCTTACAGTGCTTGGGCAGACCTGGCGGAAAGCTTCGCAAAATCCGGTGGAATCTTTGAGATATGAATAAATGAATATTAAAAAATACAATATACGATTATGATTAAGACAGTCAACCTCAGCAAAATATTCCGTACGGAAAGTGTACAGACTACCGCGCTGAATGAAGTAAATCTGGAAATCAATCAGGGAGAGTTTGTCGCCATCATGGGACCTTCCGGTTGCGGTAAATCGACGCTACTGAATATGATAGGCTTACTTGATAATCCCACCTCCGGTGAACTTTGGTTTCTCGGCCGGGAAGTTTCCCGCTATTCCGAAAATAACCGTACTGATTTGCGCAATGGGAATCTCGGTTTCGTGTTTCAGAGTTTCAACCTGATAGATGAACTCACGGTTTTCGAGAATGTGGAACTTCCGTTGCTTTATGCAGGAGTTTCTGCCCGCGAACGCGTCAGGCGTGTCAATGAGTCTCTGGAGCGTATGCAGATAGCCCATCGCACAGAGCATTATCCGCAACAGCTTTCCGGTGGCCAGCAACAGCGTGTTGCCATAGCCCGTGCCATTGTCACCAATCCCCGCATTATCCTTGCCGATGAACCTACGGGAAATCTGGATTCGACGAATGGCAACGAAGTGATGAGCCTCCTGAAAGAACTGAACCGGGACGGGGCTACAGTTGTCATGGTTACCCACTCCGAGGAAAATGCCCGGGAAGCCGGACGGATTATACGGATGATGGACGGATATATTTTGACCGAAAGCAAGACTGTGAGGTAAGAGATGTTTGCTATCTGCACTCTTTTTCGTACTTTTGCAGTTTTATGAAAAGAAGTTGTTACTAAAAAGAGATATTCTGTATGAAATCAGACATTGAAATAGCCCGCAGCATAGAGCTGAAAAAGATTAAGCAGGTAGCCGAGAGTGTAGGTATTCCACGTGAGGAAGTAGAAAATTACGGACGGTATATTGCTAAAATCCCTACTCATCTGATTGATGAGGAAAAGGTGAAAAAGAGCAACCTGATACTGGTTACGGCTATCACGGCCACCAAAGCAGGTATAGGTAAGACGACTGTTTCCATCGGTCTGACATTGGGACTGAATAAGATTGGAAAGAAAGCCATTGTGGCTTTGCGTGAACCCTCGCTGGGACCTTGTTTCGGAATGAAGGGCGGTGCGGCAGGCGGCGGATATGCCCAGGTGCTTCCTATGGAGAAGATAAACCTGCATTTTACGGGAGATTTCCATGCCATTACATCAGCGCACAACATGATATCCGCATTGCTCGACAATTATCTGTACCAACATCAGTCGGATGGCTTCGGGCTGAAAGAAATCATCTGGCGGCGCGTGCTTGATGTGAATGACCGTTCTTTGCGTAGCATCGTCACAGGTTTAGGCCCCAGCACGAACGGCATAACAGAGGAATCGGGCTTCGATATCACTCCGGCATCCGAGATTATGGCCATTCTTTGCCTGGCAACGGATATGGATGACTTGAAACGACGGATTGAAAATATAATTTTGGGGTTCCGTTTTGATGGTTGCCCGTTCACTGTGAGGGAGTTGGGTGTAGCTGGTGCTATTACCGTTTTGCTGAAAGATGCCATAAATCCGAACTTGGTTCAGACCACCGAAGGATCGGCTGCTTTTGTTCACGGTGGTCCATTCGCTAACATTGCCCACGGTTGTAACTCCATTCTTGCTACGAAGATGGCAATGACTTTCGGGGATTATGTGGTGACGGAAGCCGGTTTCGGAGCTGACCTTGGTGCAGAGAAATTCTATAATATCAAATGCCGTAAGAGTGGTCTGCAACCCAAACTGACGGTGATTGTTGCCACTGCCCAGGGCTTGAAAATGCATGGTGGTGTCAGTCTCGACCGTATCAAAGAACCTAATATGGAAGGATTGCAGCAGGGGTTTGGAAATCTTGATAAACACATACGCAATCTGCGTTCGTTCGGTCAGACGGTAATTGTTGCTTTCAACCGTTTTGCCACGGATACGGATGAAGAAGTGGAAGCTATCCGACGCCATTGCAAAGAAAAGTTAGGTGTAGGCTTTGCCGTCAACAATGCTTTTGCAGATGGGGGAGAGGGAGCTGTGGAACTTGCTGAACTGGTAGTGGATACTATTGAGAATAAACCTTCCGAACCATTGAACTTCAGTTATAATGAGGGGGACAGTGTAGAGCAGAAGATAGAGAAGATAGCTTGCAATCTTTATGGCGCCAGTGTGGTGACTTACAGCATTCATTCGCGCAAAATCATCAAGTTGATCGAGAAAATGGGTATCGGGCATTATCCGGTTTGCATTGCAAAAACGCAATATTCTTTCTCGGCTGATCCGAAAATATATGGTGCGGTCAATAATTTCGAGTTTCACATTAAAGATATAGTCATCAATAATGGTGCTGAAATGATTGTGGCCATTGCCGGAGAGATTCTTCGTATGCCCGGACTTCCTAAAGAGCCACAGGCGATGCATATTGATATTGTGGATGGAAATATAGAAGGATTGAGCTGATTATTAATGATTCTTCCCTACACGTATTGTAACAGCGCTTGTATGGGCGAATCATTATTCGCCCATACATAGCGCTTCTGAAAACAAAAATTCAACCAGTTACTTTATGTTAGAGAGAGAATGGACTTATTTCAGATCATTCAGCATCGCTTTCGGGTCTTTGGCCAACTGTTTCCAGTCGTAGTTACGCAGCAATCCCAAAAGTGTCGCAATCACAATCACGATACGTGCCGCCCAAAGTACGATGATGACTGCCAATGCGATGAGACCGAATTTCATGGCATAGATCATCAGTCCGTCATCATCTTTTGTCTTACTGCCGTCACTCCATTTCGTAATGGTCGTCGTGACATACAATGCACCTGCCGCACCAACTAAAGCACCGGCAATGCCAAACAATATCTTCTTGAGCCCCGTAGCCATCTTGTCTTCACGCCGGCGTTTGGTAATCATATATCCGCGCGGGCGACAAGCGAAGATGTAAAGTGCAATCCAGATAAAACACCAGATAGCCTCCCATCTTTCACGCCATACTCCGGAATCGGCACGTCCTACCAGATATTCCTTATAACTTTTAACGTCATATTTCTGAAGTTCTTCCAATTCCTGGGCTGCACTTTCCAGATACTTATTATATAACGTACGCGTTTCTTCCGAAATGGTATCGACTGCCAGCGTCTTCTTATAATCATCCATATATTTCTCCTGACGGGCCATGGCCTCGTTGAGTTGGGTTTGCACTTGGTCTTCGGTCAGAGCCTGTTGCTTTTTCACATAGTCTCCTTCGCTGCCGGCCTGGTAGAAATAATAGCATCCCATGATAGCCACACAGATAATAATCCACCACGCAAATGTCCAGTGCCGTTGTTTGGACCATTCCACTACATCCCGTGTTTCGGCAATGGCGTCCATCAGTTCCGTATCCGATGTGTCTTCCACGGCAGCTTCCGCTTGTGTCAGCAGGTCGTCCATATTTTTGGTTTCCCTGGCTGTACGTGGATAGAAGTCTTCTCCCGGTTGTCCGTGATAACCTGCGGTTTCCCATGCGTCAAACAATAATTCTTCCGCTTTTTTGTTTTTCTCGTCGTCTGTATTTACATTATTGTAGGAGGTGTCCATTCCTCCCTGCATGTGTTTTTTGTTCGTAGCACTCATAGCATCTTTGATTTTAAGGGTTGGTAGAACTTTGATTTGCCTGCACTTGCCTCAATTGCTCGCGCATTTCAGCATCTTTTTTATCCCGGTGATTCTTGTATGTCCTGAATCCGAAAGTAAGAACATTCCATACACCTTTAAAAAGAGCAACGACAATTTTCAGCATAATCTTGCCTGTGGCAACTCCAGCATTTTCCGACATAGTATTAAAGTTTTTAAAGTGAGTAATAAATTTTGTTTGTTGCCAAAAGTACGGAAATGCCTGCAGGAGTACCCTTTCAATAAAACAAATTTAGAGTCAATACGTAAAAAAAGCAATCCGTAATCTTTATCACAAAGACTACGGATTAAGCATATTTAATTATTAACTACTATATATGTATTCTCACGAAAACATATATAACTTCAGCCGGAAAAAACAAACCGGCATTAATAAACTACTATTTACAAATTACTATTTTTATGCGAAGAGCGGATATTTCTCCATTGTCTTATTCACGCGTGCGCGAACTTCGGCAATGACCGCTTCATTTTCTACATTCGAAAGAACGGTTTCGATCATCTCTGCGATTTCAAGCATCAAATCTTCCTTAGCACCACGAGTGGTGATGGCAGGAGTACCCAGACGAATACCGGAAGTCTGGAATGCTGAACGGCTGTCGAACGGAACCATATTCTTGTTTACCGTGATATCGGCAGATACCAATGCTTTCTCGGCCACTTTACCGGTGAGGTCGGGATATTTGCTACGGAGGTCAACCAGCATGGAGTGATTGTCCGTACCGCCCGAAACGATAGTAAAGCCACGGTCGATTAATGCTTGTGCCAGTACAGCTGCATTTTTCTGTACCTGAGCTGCATATTCTTTCCATTCCGGTTGCAGGATTTCGCCGAAAGCGACAGCTTTTGCTGCAATGACGTGTTCCAACGGACCACCCTGAATACCGGGGAATACGGCTGAGTCTAACAGTTGTGACATCATCTTGATCTCACCTTTCGGAGTTGTCTTGCCCCACGGGTTGGGGAAGTCTTTACCTATCAGGATAATACCACCGCGGGGACCACGCAAAGTCTTATGTGTGGTAGAAGTCACGATGTGAGCGTATTTTACAGGATTTTCCAGTAATCCGGCTGCAATCAGTCCGGCAGGATGAGCCATGTCGATCATCAGGATGGCGCCTACTTTATCTGCGATTTCGCGCATACGCTTGTAGTCCCATTCGCGGGAATATGCCGAACCGCCACCGATAATCATTTTGGGTTTTTCGCGCAAGGCTACCTCTTCCATCTGGTCATAATCTACGCGACCGGTTTCTTTATTCAGATTATACTCACAAGGAGTGTATATGATACCCGAAGTGTTTACCAAAGAACCATGTGAAAGATGACCGCCATGAGCCAGATTCAGTCCCATGAATTTGTCACCCGGATTCAGTACGGCGAGAAATACAGCCGCATTTGCCTGCGCACCTGAGTGGGGCTGGACATTTGCCCATTCTGCACCGAAAATTTCCTTTATGCGGTCGATAGCAATCTGTTCGCTCTGGTCTACCACCTCACAGCCTCCGTAGTAACGTTTGCCGGGATAGCCTTCTGCATACTTGTTAGTAAGACAGGAGCCCATTGCCTGCATAACCTGGTCACTTACAAAATTCTCTGATGCAATCAGTTCAATGCCTTTGAGCTGACGTTGATGTTCTTTTTCGATGATATCGAAAATTAAATCGTCTCTTTTCATTTTGCTTACTTAGATAAATTTGATAAATCTGTGTTCTCTTATTAAGCGCACAAATTTACAGTAAAAAAATGAATAAACTGACAGAAAAAGAGTTTTTTCCCTTTATCTCTTAAAAAAAGACGCCAAAAGAAAAGCTGAGCACATTGTCCCGGCGGTGGAAACGTATTCCGTCGGTTGGAGAATCTTCTCCGTTTGCACTGTCGTTATAGGTCACCTTGCGGGAAATGTTGTGCAAGCCTATATCATAACGGAAATCAAAGAAAATACGGGAGATGGTGACGGCTACTCCAAGAGTGAAACTAAGATTCAGCGGCCGCAGTTTTTCATTGATTTCCTGCTGGTCGAAATTTTCAAAAGTCACTTCACTCTTTTTATTCCAGATATAGCGGAATTTAGGGCCACCGAACACAGCCAGGCTGTAAGGCCCTTCCTTGATGACATTATACCCGTAGATTACGGGAATATCCACGCTATGGATGGACGAGGTTATGGATGCCATTTCCAAAGGAGCGTCATCTGCGGTGGGTTTTTCGAAGGTAATGTTGCAACGGTTGATGTTGTAGGATATTTCCGGTTGCAGGAAATGACGTTCGAAATTAATCCGCATAAAGACGGAGCCGAAATAACCTATCTTGTAGTTGTTCTGCACCTCGCTTATAGTGCTGCCGTTCAACGTGAGATTGGATACCAGGAATAGGGAAGAGGTGAATCCGCCTTTTATACCGAAGTTTACCGGACGGTCATGATGGTGTTTGTTCAAAGGTTCTTCGACCGCCGTGCCGGGCACAAGAGGGGATTGTCCCCGCAAGGTGGCAGGAAAGAATAAAAGGCACAGGATAAAGAATTTAAAAACTTTGTTCATCACTTACCGCTAACCGTTAATTGTTCATTTTATTTCTTCTTCTCGACAGACCAGCCGAATTTACCGATCTTTTCACCCAGTTCGTAGTACCCTCCATGCACATAAACCAACGGATTGGCTTCTGCCAGTTCCAACTTTCCGGTTTCCGGATTCAGATTGCGCCTATCGGCACGCACATTTACCACATCGGCAATAAACATATCGTGCGAACCGAGCGACATAATTTCCTTCACGCGGCATTCTATACACAAAGGAGACTCTTCGATGAGCGGAGCACTGACTACGGTACTTTTTCCCGGTGTCAGGCGCATCTCTTCAAATTTATTATAATCCTTGCCCGAACGTACTCCGCACCAATCCGTGGCGCGTGCCATGTCCTTTGTCGTGAGGTTGATGACAAACTCCATATTCCGTTTCAGGATATCATAGGAATGCCGTTCCGGGCGTACAGATATATAGCACATGGGCGGGTTCGTACAAATCGTCCCCGTCCATGCAACTGTCAGTATGTTATATTCTTCCGGTGTGTTTCCGCAACTCACCAGTACGGCAGGAAGCGGATAAATCATTGTTCCGGCTTTCCAGTCTTCTTTCATATTATTTCTATTTCCTCTCTGTTTTGTTCCTTCTCGCAATAGTGGCATCTGATTACGCAGTTCTCTTTATCCACTACGTGGAATAACGTCGGCATGGGTTCGTTGTTGGTTATGCACTTGGGATTGGCGCATTTCACTATACCGCGGAGTTCTTCGGGCAAGTTCACTTCACGTTTCTCCACTACTTCGTAATCGCGGATGATATTGAGTTTCACGTTAGGTGCCACTACGGCTATACGGTTAATCTCGTCGTCGCAGAAGAACTTGTCGGCAATTTTAATGATGCCTTTTGTGCCCAGCTTTTTGCTTTTGAGATTGAAGCCGATGGTGATATTGTTGCTCATGTGTTCCAGTCCCAGTAAAGAGACTACGGTGAACAGATTTTCAGAGGGGATATGGTCGATGACAGTGCCGTTTTCTAAAGCGGCTACCTGCAATTCTTGTTTCTTTTCGCTCATAGTTTTCTGATGTAACTTCAATTGTAACTTGCTATATCATTCTTTCACATCATCCAGAGTGATGCCTAATACATCGCAGAGAATGGCCTCGCGGGCATACAAACCGTTTTGTGCCTGTTGGAAGTAATAGGCTTTCGGATTGTCGTCCACATCGTATGCAATTTCGTTGACGCGGGGCAGGGGATGCAGGATGCGCAGATTGGGGCGGGTGTGTTCCAGCATTTTGTTGCGCAGTATATATACGTTTTTCACCCGTTCGTACTCCATGAGGTCGGTAAAGCGTTCGCGCTGTACACGGGTCATGTAGAGGATATCGGCATCGGCTATTATTTCCTCGCTGAAGTCAGTGTGCTCCACGTATTTAATGCCATGGCTACGGCAGTAAATTTTATATTCTTCAGGCATTTTCAGCTCATCGGGGGCGATGAAATGGAAAGTGGGATTGAAGTGGCGCATTGCCATCAGCAACGAATGCACGGTGCGGCCGTATTTGAGGTCGCCAACAAGGAAAATGTTCAGATTCTCCAGCGTACCTTGCGTTTTGTAGATGGAGTAGAGGTCGAGCATCGTTTGCGAAGGGTGCTGGTTGGCTCCGTCTCCGGCGTTGACGATAGGCACGGTGGTTACTTCACTGGCATAGCGGGCGGCTCCTTCCAGGTAGTGCCGCATCACGATGATATCGGCATAGTTACTCACCATCTTGATGGTGTCTTTCAGGGTCTCTCCCTTTGATGAACTTGTTGCTTTGGGGTCGCTGAAACCAATTACACGGGCTCCTAAGCGATTGGCTGCAGTCTCAAAACTGAGTCTTGTGCGGGTGGATGGCTCGAAAAAAAGGGTGGCAACTACTTTCCCTTCCAGCAAAGTGCGGTTGGGATGGGCTTCAAACTGTTTTGCCATCTCAATCATGTAGAGGATTTTTTCCTTGCTATGCTCGGCGATGGTGACTAAACTTCTGTTTTCCATATCGTTCGTTATTTTGTTTCTTTTCGAGAGTGTAAAGGTAGACAAAATATGCGGAGTACAGAAAAAAGGCAGGAGAAAATTTAGAAGTTTTTTCGAAATACAAATTATCGCCATCGTCATCAGCAGCAGTTCTTTCTTTTTCTTTTATTGCTGTTGTTGTTATAAAGAATATATAAGAAAGAAAAAATGCATTTTATTTTGGTTAAAATGCGAAAGATGAGCTTGTTGACTCTTTTTATCCTAAGCGAAAAATGACGTTTTTTAGGCAAAAAGTGCATGAGGAAAGACCTTTGCTCGTGTACTTTTCGCCAAAAAAAGCATGAAAATGCGCACTTTTCCGCAGTCGAAATGCCGTATTTTGCCCTTTCAAATGCCACACTTAAGCAAGCCAAATGCCACATCTCAGTGAACCAAATGCCACACTCGAACACACATCAAGTGTGGCATTCGGCTTGTCTAACTGTGGCATTTGGTTTGCTAAGATGTGGCATTTTAAGAGTTTTTCTATAGAAAATATACAAGTGTTCCAATATAATTCCTTACCTTTGCCTTATTATTATTACAGGTTGTCTATATTATTGAATTTGTGAATTTACAGTAATAAGCATGATAAAGAACATCATAAAAATCCTCTGGATATTTTTAGCCGTCGTAGTACTGGCTTGTGCCACTGTTTTTTTCTCCATAGCCAAAGGTTGGATAGGTTATATGCCTCCTGTTGAAGACTTGGAAAATCCTAATTATAAGTTTGCCACACAGATTTTCTCGGAAGACGGGAAGGTGCTCGGTACCTATTCGTTTAGTAAGGAAAATCGCGTTTATGTAGGTTACAATGACTTGTCTCCCAATATTATCAATGCGCTGATCGCAACGGAAGATGTACGCTTTGCCGAGCATTCCGGAATTGATGCTATCGCTCTGTTCCGCGCCATTGTGAAGCGTGGTTTGCTGTTCCAGAAAAATGCGGGTGGCGGTAGTACCATTACGCAACAATTGTCTAAACAGCTTTACTCGCCCAGTGCGGATAATGTGATGGAACGTTTGTTTCAGAAACCTATAGAATGGGTGATCGCTGTAAAACTGGAGCGTTATTACACCAAAGAAGAGATACTGACTATGTATCTCAATAAATTTGACTTCCTGAATAATGCGGTAGGCATCAAGACTGCATCTAATACCTATTTCGGATGTGATCCTAAAGAACTGAAAATAGAAGAAGCTGCCACACTGGTTGGTATGTGTAAAAATCCGTCTTATTTCAATCCGGTCCGTTTTAAGGAGCGTTCGCGCGGACGGCGTAATGTGGTGCTCGACCAAATGCGCAAAGCAGGATATATCACGGCCGAAGAGTGCGACTCTCTGCAAGCTCTTCCTCTGACACTGAAGTATACCCGTGTAGACCACAAAGAAGGGTTAGCTACATATTTTCGTGAATATCTGCGCAGTGTGCTGAATGCCAAGAAACCTGTGCGTAGTGAGTATCGCGGCTGGCAGATGCAGAAATTTTATGAGGATTCTCTTGACTGGGAAAACAATCCATTGTTTGGCTGGTGCGAAAAGAACACTAAGAAAGACGGTTCTAAATATAATCTTTACACTGATGGTTTGAAAATTTATACTACTATCGATTCGCGTATGCAACAATATGCGGAAGAAGCGGTAGTAGAACATCTGAAAGAATTGCAAGGCTACTTCTTTAAGGAGAAGAAAGGACGCAAGAAGGCGCCTTACAGCAACAGAATTACTCAGGAGCAGGTAGATGAAATTCTTACCCGTACCATGAAGCAATCTGACCGCTATCGTATCATGAAAAAGTCCGGAGCGTCGGATGCTGAAATAGAAAAAGCTTTCAATACTCCCGAAGAAATGTCGGTATTCACATGGGAGGGTGAAAAGGATACGATTATGACTCCGATGGATTCTATCCGCTATTACAAACACTTCCTCCGTGCCGGTTTTATGTCAATGGATCCGCATAACGGACATGTAAAAGCGTATGTTGGCGGACCAAACTATAACTATTTCCAGTATGACATGGCTATGGTAGGCCGCCGTCAGGTAGGTTCTACCATTAAACCTTATGTTTATACGCTGGCAATGGAAAACGGCTTCTCTCCTTGTGACGAAGCGCGCCATGTGGAATATACTTTGATTGACGAGAATGGCAAACCGTGGACACCCCGTAATGCCAATACTAAACGTTATGGAGAGATGGTGACCGTGAAATGGGGGCTTGCTAATTCTGACAACTGGATTACAGCTTATTTGATGAGTAAACTCAATCCGTATTCCTTGAAACGCTTGATAGAAAGTTTCGGTGTGCGTAACCGTGAAATCGTACCGTCTGTTTCTCTCTGTCTTGGTCCTTGTGAGATTTCGGTAGGAGAAATGGTCAGTGCTTATACGGCATTTCCCAATAAAGGTATTCGGGTTGCTCCTCTATTCGTAACACGCATTGAAGACAATGAGGGTAATGTACTGGCTACTTTCTCTCCGGAAATGGAAGAGGTTATCGGTGTTTCCAGTGCTTATAAAATGTTGATTATGCTTCGTGCCGTAATCAACGAAGGAACAGGCGGACGTGTCCGTCGTCTTGGCGTAAAAGCCGACATGGGCGGTAAAACCGGAACGACAAATTATAATGCCGACGGTTGGTTTATGGGCTTTACTCCTTCGCTGGTGTCCGGATGTTGGGTAGGCGGTGAAGAACGCGATATTCATTTTGATACGATGCTTCATGGACAGGGTGCTTCAATGGCATTGCCTATCTGGGCAAAATATATGGTGAAAGTCTTTGCCGACAAGACATTGGGCTATGATGAAAATGAGCAGTTCCAATTACCGGATGGTTTCGATCCCTGTAAAGATAATGGGGACATAAACCTGGAACCGGCATCGGAGAACGGTTTGGATGATTGGTTTGAATAATTTTCCAATTCTCAACTCTCAATTTTTAAATTAGTCGTGGTTTATACAATCAGCATCGGCAGTAATGAGCGCCGGAAGGAAAACCTTTCATTGGCGCGGAAGCGTTTGAAAGAACTGTTTCCCGGCATTTGTTTCTCTACGGAAGAAGAAACGAAACCTCTTTATTTCCGTCGTTCCTCTTTGTTTTCTAATCAGGTGGCACGTTTCATTTCCGAGAGAGATGCAATGGAAATCACTTCGCACTTGAAAGCCATCGAACGGGAAGCCGGACGAATGCCGGAAGAGAAAAAGCAAGAGATAGTCCGGCTGGATATAGATTTATTGTCATGCGACGGTACGGTTTACAAACCTGAAGATTTGTGCCGTGACTACATCTGCCGGGGGCTGAAAGAGTTGGAAATGCGATGAAATATGTGTCGCACAAGCAAATTAGTAAATTGTAAAATAGCAAATTAAGATATGTTGAAGTTTTTAGGAATTATCCCTGCCCGTTATGCATCCACGCGTTTTCCTGCAAAACCGCTGGCTATGCTGGGCGGAAAAACTGTAATACAGAGGGTATATGAGCAAGTGGCAGGCATTTTGGATGATGCTTATGTGGCCACCGACGATGAACGGATAGAAGCGGCAGTAAAAGCATTCGGCGGAAAAGTGGTGATGACTTCCGTAAATCATAAAAGTGGTACGGACCGTTGCTATGAAGCATATACCAAAATAGGAGGGAATTTTGATGTTGTGGTCAACATTCAGGGAGATGAGCCCTTCATACAACCTTCCCAGCTGGAAACGGTGAAAGTTTGTTTTGACGATACCACAACTCAGATAGCCACACTGGTGAAGCCCTTTACTCCTGATAACGGATTTGAGGCTTTAGAGAATATCAATTCACCTAAAGTGGTACTGAACAAAAATATGAATGCATTGTATTTCAGCCGTTCCATTATCCCTTATCAGCGTAACGCCGAAAAACAGGATTGGCTGAAAAATCACACCTATTATAAACATATCGGACTATATGCCTACCGTGCCGAAGTGCTGAAAGAGATAACCTCTCTGCCGCAATCTTCCCTTGAACTGGCAGAATCATTGGAACAGCTTCGTTGGCTCGAAAATGGCTATACCATCAAGGCAGGTGTCACTGAAGTAGAAACAATAGGTATAGATACTCCTCAGGATCTGGAGAAAGCAGAAGAATTTTTGAAGACATGTTAGACAGAAGCATCCAACCTTTCATCCGTGAACCTGAACAATTGGAAGTGCCATCGCCCGAACGTCGGGTGATGCCGAACGGTATACCTTTATATATTCTCAATGCCGGAGACAATGAAGTAGTGCGTATTGACCTGTTGATGGAAGGCGGACGGTGGCAACAGACTCAACGTTTGCAGGCTTTGTTCACCAACCGGATGTTGCGTGAAGGAACCCGTCGCTATTCCGCGGCTGCCATTGCTGAGAAACTGGATTATTACGGTGCCTGGCTGGAGCTTTCCAGTGCATCGGAATATGCTTACGTTACACTTTATTCTTTAAATAAGTATCTTCCCCAGACTTTAGATGTTTTTGAATCGATTGTAAAAGAACCTGTCTTTCCGGAGAAAGAGTTGGGAGTGATTGTCGATAATAATATCCAGCAGTTTCTTGTAAATAGTTCGAAGGTTGATTTTCTTGCCCATCGTACTTTGATAAATGCGGTGTATGGTGATAAACATCCTTGCGGACAATTGGTGCAGGAAAAGGATTATCATCTAATCACCCCTTCCGTGCTTCAATCTTTTTACGATTGTTACTACCATTCCGGGAATTGCAGCATTTATCTTTCGGGAAAAGTCGGTGAAGACACCGTCCGCCGTATAGAGACCCTCTTTGGGAATGAACCTTTCGGCAAAGGTTTCCGGAAGCCGGAAAAAACGTTCTATCTACCTGAGACTTCGCCTGAAAAGCGTTTCTTTGCCGAACGGGCTGACGCAATGCAGAGTGCCGTCCGCATGGGAATGCTCTCTTTGGACCGCCGTCATCCCGACTATCTGAAAATGCGTGTGCTGGTTACGTTACTGGGCGGATATTTTGGCAGTCGATTGATGTCTAATATCCGCGAGGAAAAGGGGTATACGTATGGCATTTCTGCAGGTATCATGCCTTATCCTGACAGTGGGTTGTTTGTCATCAACACGGAGACTGCCAATGAATTTGTAGAACCTCTGATCAAAGAAGTTTATCATGAAATAGACCGCCTGCAAAACGACCTTGTTCCGGACGAAGAACTTGCCATGGTAAGGAATTATATGTTGGGAGATATGTGTCGTAACTATGAGTCTGCCTTTTCACTTGCTGATGCCTGGATTTTCATTCATACTTCCGGTCTTTCGCACTCGTACGTAACGGATGCCGTAGATGCAGTGAAGACTATTACTCCGGAAGAAATACGGGAACTTGCCTCACGCCATTTGTGCAAAGAGACATTAAAAGAAGTAGTGTCCGGCAAAAAAATGTCATAAAAAACGTGTGATACCTCTTCCTTTTGGGAGATTAATCGTATCTTTGTGCAAATCCCGTATAGAGTATGTAACAAATTACTGTCTTTATACGTCTTTAAAACAGGTTTCTTTATTTACATGCTCAAGGGAATCCGATGTTTTTCGTAAACATCGCCTTTATTATTAAATTGCTAATTAATAATTTTCAATGAAATATCTATATACTGCACTCATTCTGGTATTCTTGTCCCAAAACGGGGCGACGGCTCAGGAAAAGAAACAAGGTTTCTTCGATAAGGTTAAAAGCTCATTATCTTCTGAAATAAAGATAGGAACGCATACATTCAAGGACGGTTCCGTGTATACGGGTGAAATGAAAGGACGTAAACCCAATGGTAAGGGAAAGACTGTTTTTAAGAATGGTAACGTCTACGAAGGCGAATATGTGAAAGGTAAGCGTGAGGGTTATGGTACGTATACTTTCCCCGACGGTGAAAAATATGAAGGACAATGGTTCCAGGATCAGCAACATGGTAAAGGCATTTATTACTTTATGAACAACAATCGCTATGATGGTATGTGGTTCCAGGATTATCAACAGGGAAAAGGGACGATGTACTATTATACCGGTGATGTTTACGAAGGTGACTGGGTGAATGACAAGCGTGAAGGTCAGGGTACATATACATGGAAAAACGGTTCCAAATATGAAGGCTCCTGGAAGAATGATAAAAAAGATGGTGAAGGTACGTTTGTCTGGAATGATGGTTGCAAGTATGAAGGCGACTGGAAAAATGATGTCCGTGACGGAAAAGGTACTTTTGAATATGCGAACGGAGATAAATATGTAGGCGACTGGAAAGATGATATGCAACATGGCAAAGGCATTTACTTTTTCCATACGGGTGACCGATATGAAGGTTCGTATGTGCAAGGCGAACGTACAGGAGCCGGCATTTATTACTACGCCAACGGAAATAAGTACGTAGGTAACTTCAAAGATGGTATGCAACACGGCAAGGGTGTATTCACCTGGGCCAGCGGTGCAGTGTATGACGGTGAATGGAAAGACAACCAGCGTGATGGTCATGGGTTGTATAAATGGAATGTTGGCGACTCATACGAAGGTGACTGGAAAAATAATCAGTTCAATGGCCAGGGCACTTTGATTATGACAGACGGGACCAAATATAAAGGTGGTTTTGTGAACGGTATGGAAGAAGGCAACGGTGTGCAGGAGGACAAAGACGGCAACCGTTACGAAGGCTTTTTCAAACAAGGCAAGAAGCACGGTCCCTTTGTGGAAACAGATAAAAATGGGAAAGTGATAAGAAAAGGAACCTATAAAATGGGAAGATTGGACTTGAATAACTAAAAAGTAAGAATTAATAATAAAAGGCTGCGCTATATTCGTTTGAATTGCGCAGCCTTTATTTTTATTTGTATAATTTCAATTTCTGATTTGCTGAAGCAAATCAGATAATGTATTGCGAACTGATAGACTCATTATTCACCACTCTTTTGATTGTTTCAGCAAACATATCAGCAATGCTGAGTTGTTTTACTTTCGCACATTTTTTAGAGTAGGGGATACTGTCAGTGAATACGATTTCAGTCAGAGCAGATTCCTGAACGCGGAAAGAAGCGGGGTCAGACATTACACAGTGACTGGCAATGGCACGTACCGATTTTGCTCCGGCTTCCAACATGATGTTAGCAGCTTTCGTGATAGTTCCGGCAGTGTCTACGATATCATCCACCAACACAACATTCTTGTCTGTTACATCACCGATAATTTGCATGGAAGCAACTTCGTTTGCTTTCTCACGTGATTTGTTACACAATACCAGAGGAACTCCCAGATATTTGGAGAACGTACTGGCACGCTTGGAACCACCAACGTCAGGCGTAGCAATTACAAGGTCTTTCAGTTTCAGCGATTCAATATAGGGGAGGAACACTGCAGAAGCATACAAGTGATCTACCGGAATATTGAAGAAGCCTTGGATTTGATCAGCATGGAGGTCCATCGTAATCAGACGGTCGATACCTGCTACTGAAAGTAAATCGGCTACCAATTTAGCGCCAATAGAAACACGAGGTTTGTCTTTTCTGTCCTGTCGTGCCCATCCGAAATAAGGAATAACTGCAACTACGCTTTTGGCAGACGCTCTTTTGGCCGCGTCAATCATCAGCAGAAGCTCCATCAAATTGTCGGAATTAGGGAAGGTGGATTGAACCAAGAATACATGTGCGCCACGAATTGACTCTTCATAGGAAACTGCAAACTCACCATCAGCAAAGTGTGTGATGTTCATCTTTCCCAGAGGGCAATCAAGGCTTGCGCAGATTTTTTCTGCAAGGTATCTCGAATTAGTTCCGGAGAATACCATTACGGGTGCTTTTTCGCTCATTTTGTAATAGATGTTACCTATTTGTTTAATTTGCCTGCAAAGTTATGAATTTCCCGCTACATTCTACAAGACTTATTGTAGAAAAATCTTTTTTCTTTCCCGGATTTATTTGTAGCTTTGCTAAGTGAAACGGTTTTCCCTTATACTGTCGGCAAGCTTGCTGTTCTCCTGCATGGCAATGGTTTCTTGTGTGGGCACCGCCCCCACCAAGGAAGTGCGCCTTATTGATTCACTCAATCAAGTGGCTTATTCTTACCGTTATAAGGATTTGGATTCTTCCTGTCATGCTGCTACACGAGCCTATGAAAACGTGAACCTTTATCGTCAGGGGAAAGCGGAAGCTTCCAACAATTTAGGATTTTGTGCCTTCATGCGTATGGATTTCGAGAAGGCAGAGAAGTTTCATAACGAAGTGTACAGTCTGACTAAAAATGAGCTGGAATTACTGATTGCTGACATCGGATTGATGAAAATTTATCAGCGGACTGCTATGAATAAGGAGTTTTATGACTACCGGAACAGTGCTCTCCGCCGTATGAAACGAATTGACGAGGACAATAACCTTTTCGTAGATCAGCACGAACGACTGCGGCTGAACTATGCACGTACTGAGTTTTATATCGTTTCCGCAGTCTATTATTACTATTTGCAGCAGCGTCCGGAAGCTGTGGCCTCGATCAATGAGATATATCCTCAGGAAGAATTGGTTGCAGATACCAATCAGCTATTATATTATCATTATATAAAAGGCTCGGCAGCGTTGTGTGAAGGAGAAACTGCGGACGAACGCCGCTTGCGCGAGTTTGACGAACTGTATACGACCTGGAAGTTGGCTTCCCGTGGCGGGTACTTGTATTTTGAGGGAAATGGAGTCCAAGGGCTTGCTAACCTGATGGCGTCACCGGATAATTATGAATTCTTTCAGACCCGGCGTTCCCATGCATTGAAACAGTTTGAAGCACCGGTAGATTCTTTGCTGCCTATGCGTTTAGGGCAGCTGGCTTTGAAGAAATTCAAGCAGTACAATGACTTGTATCAGATAGCAGGAGCGTATGTTTCAATCGGTAAATATCTGAATGCTCACGGCAGTTATACTGAGGCGTTGGATACACTGACACTTGCTTTGGAATGTGTAAATAACCATCACCGCCGTTTTTATGATTGCCACGATAGCCTGGACTGGCTGAAGACCTTTGATATCCGGGATACCATCTCTTCTGAAAAAGCATGGATACAGCGCAAACTACGAACCGTACCGGAATGGATTTCACGCATCCGCGAACAATTGAGTGTGACGTATGCCGGATTGGAGATGAAGCAGTATTCAGACTACAACCGTAATATTTATTTGGATATCCTGGAAGATACCCGTCAGGACAAGGAGCTGGAAAGCCGTTACCTGGCTTTGGAAAGTGAAGCGAGGCAGTTGAATATTTTGCTGTTCTTTGTGATTGTCGGTTTTATTTTGGTGGTCTTGTTGTTTTGGATATTCAATAGAAGATCGAAGGAACGTAACCGTGTCCATTTGCACCGTTTGAGGCAAATGCTGGATATCTGCCAGAAAATAACCGCTTCCATCCCTGCGGACGCACAAACGGAAGAGGAAATTGTAGATGCTATTCTTTCTGCTGTACAGACGGATATGGGAGACCTGTTCGGAATAAAGGATATCCGGATAGAGGATGGGCAACTGGTATTGCCTAAACGGCTGACGAAGGATGACCGGGCCATAGTGCATGTGATTACTCCATATATCACGTGGGCGCTTGATAATGGTATGACTTCCATTTCGCTGGGTGATGAGCGTCGCCGTTTAGAGAAGGAGCGTTATGTTTATGAACAGCATATAGCAGGAAACAAACGCCAGAATTTGATAAAGAAAGCTTGTATGGCCATCGTGAACGGCATCCATCCGTACATTGACCGCATCATCAACGAGGTACATAAACTGACAGAGAAAGGTTTTATCCATGACGAGCGTATCAAAGCGGAAAAGTATCAGTACATGGATGAACTGGTGACAACGATCAATGAATATAATGATATTCTGGCTCTGTGGATTAAAATGAAACAGGGTAGTCTGAGTCTGAATATTGAAACCTTCGGACTGAATGAGCTTTTCGACCTGATAAGGAAAGGAAGCCGTGCTTTTGAGATGAAGCAGCAACAGTTGGAAGTAACCCCAACCGATGCCTATGTAAAAGCGGATAAGGCGTTGACACTGTTCATGATAAATACGCTTGCGGAAAATGCCCGTAAATATACTCCAAAAGGAGGGAACGTAAAGGTATATGCCCGCCCGACGGAAGAGTATGTGGAAATCTCAGTGGAAGATAGCGGTTATGGACTTTCGGAAGAGGATGTGACACGTATTATAGGGGAAAAGCTGTATAACTCACAGGAAATAGGTATGCTGGATGCTGCCGACCGGGAAGAACTGCGGAAAAATAAGGGCAGTGGGTTCGGCTTGATGAACTGTAAGGGTATTATTGAGAAGTACCGAAAGACGAATGAAGTGTTCAAAGTCTGCCTGTTCAATGTGGAAAGCACATTGGGAAAAGGTAGTCGCTTCTATTTCCGTTTGCCGGTCGGGGTGCGTAAAACTTTGATATTTCTTTTATGTATATTTCTTCCTTTTGGTATGAGTTCGTGCCATAAACCTGTGGAAGAAGTAATCATACAGCCTGATGAAGTGTATGCACAAACTGCACAGGATTCCCTGTCCCAGGCTGCGGAAAATGAATATGAGATTTTATTAAATGAGGCTTCCGAATATGCCAATGAAGCCTATTACAGTAATGTGGCGGGAGATTTCGAGCTGACGCTGGAATATGCAGACTCCGCCATAGCTTGCCTGAATGCGCATTACAAGAAATATGCCCATTATCCACAGCGTTATATGACGTTGAGAGGAGAAGGAGAACCGGGAGAATTGTCGTGGTGGAATAATCTTTTCAATTCGGATTTTCATGTTATATTGGATATCCGGAATGAAGCTGCGGTCGCGTTTCTTGCATTGAAACAATGGGATGCATACAGTTATAACAATGCTGCTTATACAACTTTGTACAAGTTGCTGGGTGAAGACCAGTCTCTGGAAGAATATTGTAATCAGTTGGAACGTTCTACTAATAATAAGATGGTAGGTGTTATCTTGTTTGTCGGACTGATAGGCTTGTTATTGTTGGGCTATTACATCTTATATATACGTAAGCGTCTTGTGAACCGTTGGAATCTGGAGCAGGTTTTGGAAATTAACAGGCAGATATTTACTGCTTCCCTGACACAGGTAACCGAAACGGAAGAGGCGTTGCAGCGTGAGGAAGAGACTTTGAAAGCTATCCCCCAACGTATTGTAGACGAAGCATTTGATGCGGTAAATGAGTTGCTGGCCATTGATAGGCTGGGCGTTGCCGTTTATAATGAGGCGACACATCAGCTGGAGTATGCGTCGAATTCCATAGTAGAGAATATGTTGTCCGAAACTTTGGAAAATGGATCTCCGACAGAAGATGAAGGCTGGAAAGAAGTTGTTCAGCGCTGTTTTGATCAGAACAGACAACTGTCTGCACCCGGATTTGAAGCATTACCTTTGGTGGTGGATGCTGCGGGAGATTCACGTTGTATCGGTGTGCTGTACATTGAACGTCAGGAAAGTGTTGAACAAGAGGCAGCCCATTTATTGTTGGAGTTGATAGCCCGCTACATAGCGATTGTAGTGTTCAATGCTGTGGTAAAGTTGGCAACCAAATACCGGGATATTGAGGCAGCTCATGAAGAAGCACATCGTGCATCGTGGGAAGACAGTCTGTTGCATGTGCAGAATATGGTACTGGATAATTGCCTGTCCACCATCAAGCACGAAACAATTTATTATCCCAATAAGATTAAGCAACTCATCGGCAAACTCCGTTCAGGAACGTTGTCGGAAACAGGAGAAAAGGAAATTGTATCAGCTATCGGTGAATTGATAGAATATTATAAAGGTATATTTACGATTCTGAGTTCGTGTGCGTCCCGTCAGTTGGAAGAGGTTACATTCCGTCGTGGGACAGTTGCCGTGACGGAATTGTGTATGTTGGCTGAAAAGTATTTCCGCAAGGCAAGCAAAGGAAAGACTTTCACTGTATCTTTCCATACGGAAGCTATTGACGAGCGGGTAGTAGGGGACTTCATTCAACTACGTTTTCTGTTGGAAAACCTTATAGATGAAGCCTTGTCTGTCTCGCTGAATGGAGAAATATATTTGAAAGCAATAGTCGATGGAGAATATATCCGTTTCCTTTTCACGGATACGCGAAGAGAGAAAACCCGTGAAGAACTCAATCAGCTCTTCTATCCGAACCTGGAACGTATGACCGCAACCGGAGAGAAGGGGGAGCTACGCGGAACAGAATATCTTGTTTGCAAGCAGATTATTCGCGATCACGACGAGTTTGCAGGGAAACGGGGATGTCGTATCAATGCCGAACTGGCTGAAAAAAGTGGGTTTACAGTTTATTTCACGATACCAAGAAGAAAATAAAAGAGATATAATATGGAAGATAAAAAATTCAAAGTCATTATTGTAGAAGATGTCAAGCTGGAACTGAAAGGGACGGAAGAAATCTTCCGTCATGAAATCCCGAATGCAGAAGTAATCGGTACGGCCATGACCGAAAATGAATTCTGGGCACTGATGGAAACCGGAATACCGGATCTTGTTTTGCTGGATTTAGGTTTAGGTGGTTCCACTACGATTGGTGTAGATATCTGCCGGAATATTTTCAAACGTTATCCGGGTGTACATGTGCTGATATTCACCGGAGAGATTCTGAATGAAAAGCTTTGGGTGGATGTGCTGAATGCAGGTGCTGACGGCATCATCCTAAAAACCGGGGAATTGCTCACAAAAACGGATGTACAAGCTGTGATGGACGGAAAGAAACTGGTGTTCAATTATCCTATTCTGGAAAAGATAGTAGACCGTTTCAAGCAATCCGTAGCGAATGATGCAAAACGTCAGGAAGCTGTTATCAGTTATGATATTGATGAATATGACGAACGCTTTCTGCGTCATCTGGCTTTGGGATATACGAAAGATATGATTGCTAATCTGAAGGGTATGCCTTTCGGCGTTAAGTCTTTGGAGAAGCGCCAGAATGATTTGGTAAACCGTTTGTTTCCACAAGGAGAGCGGGTAGGAGTAAATGCAACCCGCTTAGTGGTGCGTGCTCTGGAACTCCGTATTCTTGACATTGATAATTTGGAAGCGGATGATGAATAGCAAATGGCGTCTGCCGCATCCGGCAACCATGTTTTTCCTGTTGACGCTGACTGTCATTGTCTTGTCATGGATATTTGACATATATGGCTTAAGCGTATTTCAACCGCAAACAGGGGAGGAGATACGAGTACAGAGTTTGCTTAGTCCGGAAGGTATTCGTTGGCTATTACGGCATGTTGTCACTAATTTCACAGGATTTGCTCCGCTGGGATTGGTAATTGTAGCAATGTTTGGCATCGGTGTGGCACAGCATTCTGGTTTTATTGATGCCTGTATCCGGAATGGAGCACGGCGCAAACATAATCCGTGGCGCATGGTGATATTAGTCATCTTCTTAGGACTCCTCTCCAATGTAGTAGGAGATGCAGGGTACATAATTTTGCTGCCGATTGCGGCTACTTTATTCCATTCGGTGGGATTACACCCAGTTGGAGGTATTATTACAGCATATGTTTCCGTTTCGTGCGGATATAGCGCCAATGTACTGTTAAGTACACTGGATCCTATGCTTGCTGCCAGCACCCAGAAAGCTGCGGATATAGCGAATGTGACATTAGGAAATGTAGGTCCTTTATGCAATTATTATTTTCTGATTGTTTCTACATTTTTATTAGCTTTCATTATTTATCAGATAACTCGTCGTAACTTACTTCCGGCTTTAGGCGAATATGTGGGCAGTATTCGTTTTAATGGTTATAAACAGCTTTCCCGTAAAGAGCGTCGTGCTATGGTAGGTGCGATATCGGTCGGGGTGATTTATACAGTGGTAATCCTTTTTGCCACTTTCTCGTCGTGGGGTATTCTGCGTAGTGTCAACGGAGGTCTAATCCGTTCTCCATTTATAGAAGGAATTTTATTCTTGCTTTCTTTTGGCATCGGACTTATGGGAATGGTTTATGGCTTTGCTTCCGGTCGTTACCGTACGGATGGAGATGTAATTGAAGGACTTACCCAGCCTATGAAGCTATTGGGCGTATACTTTGTGATTGCTTTTTTTGCTGCCCAGATGTTTGCTTGTTTTGAATATTCTCATTTGGACAAATGTATTGCCATTATGGGTGCAGATATGCTTTCGTCCATTCGCCTCGGAAGCTTGTGGATATTGATTTTGTTTATCCTCTTCACAGCTCTTGTCAATCTCATTATGGTATCTGCCACTGCCAAGTGGACTTTTATGTCTTTTATCTTTGTTCCGGTTTTCGCCGGAATGGGCATTTCTCCTGATATGGTGCAATGCGCTTACCGTATTGGTGACAGTGCCACAAATGCAATTACCCCTTTCATGTTCTATATGCCCCTTATCCTTACTTATATGCAACAGTATGACAAGCGAGCCACTTATGGTTCTCTATTGAAATATACGTGGAGGTATTCTCTTTACATATTATTGGCATGGACAATGCTATTTGTTTTGTGGTATGTAACTGGTTTACCGTTAGGGTTATAGCATTAGTTCGGATATAAAATTGATTGTTTTGTGAATATTTTATGCGTAAAATCTTTGCTGTTTTCACAAAAAAACGTACCTTTGCACCGCAATTAAGGATGGTTCCGTAGCTCAGCTGGATAGAGCAACGCCCTTCTAAGGCGTGGGTCTTGCGTTCGAATCGCAACGGAATCACTAAAGGTGGTTACTTCGGTAACTGCCTTTTTTGTTGTATATCAGTTTATTGCGTGGTAAAATAGGGTCAGTCCGATTAAAATATAGCCATTTATGTTATATAATGATTAATATTTATTGGTACAAAATCATGCACAATTATGCACACTAATGCACTACTTTTGATACCAAAAACGTGATACCGATGTTTGGTTTCATTAACACCAATTTAAAAATTAAAAAGTATGAAGTACATTATAAGCATATAATTTGCTTTGATAAATTTCTTCTAACGCTTCAGCCTGCAAAACAAGATTTACGTAAAATAACACTTGTTACAGCATTTCTAAAAACTACAAAAAAGTTAAAAAGGTTTTGCTCCTATAACAATGAACACTAATTTTGGAATATCAACTTTTAAAAAATTAAAGCACATGAAAAAATTATTGTTATCCATTGCACTATGTTGTGCAGCAACTAACTTTTTTGCACAAACTACAGACCCAGGAGATCTGATTAACCAAGGAAAAGCAGCGCTTGAAGCTAAAAACTATCAGGAAGCATATGTTAAATTCAGTACTTACCTGACACAGACAAACAATCAGGATTCTGTAATTGCTTATAACTGTGGTGTTTGTGCCGACAAAATCAAAAAGCCGACAGAAGCACTTAAATATTTTGATATTGCCGTTCAAAAGAAATATAATCTGGGAAATGCATATGTAGGTAAAGCTGGTGCATTGAAAGATTTGAAAAAAGATGCTGAATATCTTGCAACCTTGAAAGAGGGCATAGAAGCAGCCCCCGAAAACAAAACTTTGAGAAGACTTCATGCTAATTATTACCTGAATGCTGGTATTAAGGCTCAAAAGGCTAATAAACTGGATGATGCTGAGGAAGCATTCAAACAAGTATTGGCTGATGATGATAAAAATACAAATGCTTTGTACAGCTTAGGTACTCTTTCTTATAATAAGGCTGCCTTAGTTCTGAAAAATGCTGCTCCATTGGCTAATTCGGATAAAGCGAAGTATGATGCACAGAAAGAAATCGCTGACAAGAACTTCCAGGATTCTAAAAAATATCTGGAACAGGCACTTCCCTTATTGTCAGCTGACAAACCTCGTGAAAAGAGCATGATAGATAATATCAAGAAATTATTGCCGCAGATTGAGGCACAACTGAAATAATCCATCAGAAATATAGTAAAAAAAGAAAGCCGTATCGGAATTTTAATCTGGTACGGCTTTTTCTTCAAGCATATTGCTCTATTTTGTTTTCTTCAATATCACCGCAGTACGTGCAGGAATATAAAGCTTCAGCCATTCTTTCTTCTCCTTTTCATACAGCGGATCAGCGACGGTGAAGTGTTTCACTGTATCGTCTGCAAAACCGTTACCACCATAAGCGGGATTATCCGTATTCAATACGACTTCATATGTTCCGGGAGATACCAAGAAGCCGTAATCAGTGAAGGATTGTTTCGGATTGAAGTTGAATACAAAGACATAGTCTTTACGCATATATGCCAATACCTGATCGTTATCGTTATGCCAGATTTCCTGAACGGGTGTTGCCTGGAAAGCTTTCACGCTCTTGATGATTTTTAGCATATCGGCATCAAAATCTGCCATGTAGTGGTAGGTGAGGTTTTTGTTATCAACCAAGTCCCATTGGCGTCGGGCGTATTTGCACGACCAGTCGTTACCTTCGCGTGGGAAGTCAATCCACTCGGGATGACCGAACTCATTCCCCATAAAGTTGAGATAACCTCCGTTGATAGTGGTTGCCGTCAACATACGTATCATTTTATGAAGAGCGATACCACGGTTTACGGTGTAGTTCTCATCACCTTTTTGCATATGCCAGTACATATCGGCATCTATCAGGCGGAAGATGATGGTTTTATCACCTACCAATGCCTGGTCATGACTTTCTGCATAAGAAATGGTCTTTTCATCCTTGCGGCGGTTGGTAACTTCCCAAAACATACTGGACGGTTTCCAGTCTTCATCAATCTTTTCCTTGATAGTCTTAATCCAGTAATCGGGAATGTTCATTGCCATACGATAATCAAAGCCATAGCCACCATCTTCAACTTTAGCAGCCAGTCCGGGCATACCTGATACTTCTTCGGCAATGGTCAAAGCCTTTGGGTTAACTTCGTGAATCAGCTTGTTGGCAAGGGTCAGATAGCAAATAGCGTTATCATCCTGGTGTCCATTGAAATAATCCCCGTAGTTACAGAATGCTTCGCCCAATCCGTGGCTATAATAAAGCATGGAAGTCACGCCATCGAAGCGGAAACCATCAAAACCATATTCTTCAAGCCAATATTTACAGTTGGAGAGAAGGAAATGTATTACTTCATTCTTTCCATAATCAAAACAAAGCGAATCCCAAGCCGGATGCTCGCGACGACCACCGGGGTAGAAGTATTGATTCGGATCACCGGCAAAATTACCCAGACCTTCCACTTCATTTTTTACAGCATGGGAATGGACAATATCCATGATAACTGCAATACCTAATCCATGTGCCGTATCGATCAGTTGCTTCAATTCATCCGGTGTACCGAAGCGCGAAGAAGCAGCAAAGAAACTGGATACATGATAACCGAAACTGCCATAGTAGGGATGTTCCTGAATAGCCATAATTTGGATACAGTTATATCCGGCCTTGGCTATGCGTGGAAGTGTTTTTTCACGGAATTCGTTGTAAGTACCTACTTTTTCCTCTTTTTGAGCCATGCCGATATGGCATTCATAAATCAGTAGAGGATCGGTAGAAGGCTTGAAAGCTCGTTTCTTTGCTTTATACGGTTTTTCCGGATTCCAGACTTGCGCACTGAAAATCTTGGTTTGCTCGTCTTGCACTACACGGGTAGCCCAGGCTGGGATACGTTCTCCACAGCCACCTTCCCAATGTACAATGAGCTTGTACAAGTCACCATGCTTTATAGCGTCTGCAGGAAGTTTGACTTCCCAGTTACCATTATTCTTGCGTTTCAGACTGTACTTCTTTTGTTCTTTCCAGTCGTTGAATGTACCGACTATGAATATCTGTGTGGCATTGGGCGCCCACTCACGAAAAATCCAGCCATCTGCTGTGCGGTGTAGTCCGAAATATAAATATCCCGAGGCAAAATCAGACAAGGTCTGTTTCCCTTTGTTCGTCAGTTCAGCTTCTTTGTCTAATGCATGCTGATGACGGCCGTTGATGGCATCTTCGTAAGGTTCCAGCCATGGGTCGTTCTTAATCAAGTTCAATGTTTCCATAAAGGATGAGTTTTTGATTGGAGTTATTATGCTTTCACTTTCACGATGACTTTCTTCACTCCGTCGGGAGAGATGCCGGGAGCATGACCGTCTTGGGGAAAGAAGATGGCAAACATACCGGGTTTCACGGTGATGTAGGTTTCAGCCAGTCCTTCAAAGAAAGTGATATCTTTTTCTGCATTGTAAGGAGCATCAGCCGGTACACAATCTTTTCCTGCTGTATAGCCCATTACTTCCGGTCCGGAAAGTGGTATCTGGATGTCGATAAATTCATTGTGCGTTTCCAGTTTGGCCTGTTCTTTAGCTTTAGGGGTAGTCTGAGCTACGTTTACAACCAAGTCTTTACCTTTTAATTCGGTTTTGCCAACTTCCATTGCGTTTAAATCATGTGACTGCAAAAACTCAATAGCCTGGGCAAATAAAGGGTTCAACGATGCATATTTTTCTAAATTTTCTAATCTATCTACTACCATAGCTTTAATGTTTTAAGTTAGTTATTTATTATCAGATTTTATTCGAATTCATCTATTGTATAATTCAGAAAATCGGCAAAAGGTTTCATTTGCTTGAAAATATCTGCTGTCCGATCCAGAAAATCAGGTTGCAGGAAGAAGTCGTCCGGTTGGCCGCAATAACAAGTATAATCCTTGCATTTTAGGTATTGCGCATACTCGAAATCCTTCGGGAAGCCTTTGGGGACAGTCTTCAGAAATGTTTCGCCGATTACTGGGAAATACTGTTTGAAAGCGGGAGCTTCAACAATGCTGCGATATTCATCTATATTATCATAGATGGCCTGCCGCAGAGCTTTCAACGTCTTTGGAGGCAGGCAATAGCTGCCGCCCGCCAACAGACAATTACCCGGTTCGATGTGAACGTAGTAACCGCAGTGGTCCGATTTCTTACCGTGGGCGTTGATATATCCACCCAAATGAGTTTTATACGGGGTCTTGTCTTGCGAAAAGCGCGTATCACGATAGATGCGGTAAGTGCAATCTTTGGCCTGTACTCCGCGGATGCTTTCGTCGAAGAGCGCGATACGGTTAATGATAACCGATAATAAGTTCTCAAATTCATAGCGGGCTTCTTCATATAAGTCCTTATGAGCGTTGAACCATTCACGGTTGTTGTTAGCGGACACTTCTTTCAGGAAGTGAAAAATAACAGGGATGTTCATATTCGTATTTTCCTTATTATCTGACAAATTTACGCATAATTTTTCTAACATACTACAAAGAGGGACAAAAAAAGCATCGGCTCTGGTAAACCGATGCTCCTTACACATTTATCAATCAAACAGACGCTTCTGTTTTTGATGTACTTACTTATCACAAGCGGGTACGTCTCCTTTAATTAATCTTATATCTAATACTATGAAAAACACAATTATATAACACAGCCCCACAGAAAAAGTTCGAGGGGGTAGAAGGAATTTTATCATTTGTTTGTATCTTTGTAGAAAAATTATACGAACATATGGAATATAAATATGATGAAGAGAGTGTGAATGCCTTGATGAAGTGGGCTGAGAACGCACAGTTACCTAAGGAGGTACAGCTGAGTGAAGCTGAAAAAATAATGGATACGAAGCAATATGTGCAGGCAAATCTAAGTGATATCAGAGCACATTATCCGGATGAATTTTATAATCCCGCCATTCAACGTCTATATAGGCTAAAGAGTAAAGTGGAAGAAGGGGAATAAGACAGATATCATTTAATATGAAGCGAAGAATCTGTTATCTTTATTGTGTGAAAGAAAAGAGATTCTTCGCTTTATTCTGATTTGGCTTATAATTTAATCTTTAAAATCTTACCACTACAACCTTCCAGCGATACTTCCGTAGCTTTATAAGGCAACAGGCTGATATTTTCTGTTTTATCCGCCAGCAAATCGACTGCCGGATAAACATCCATTTGCGGTATTTGCAAGAAATCAAAAGCATGCGAGGGGACATTTATTGCCACATCCACTGAAATATGGTCGAAATTCACGATTATGAACAATAATTCATTACCCGCTTTGCGCAAGAATGTATATTGTTTATGTTCATTGAAGCGCCAGCCATTTACGTTAGCATACATCAAATCGAAGAATTCACCTTCAGTTATTGCTTTTTCCTCATTGCAAAGAGTCAGGATGCGCTGGTAGACGCCATATATATGTTTTTGATCTTCTGTCAACATCTTGCCATCAAACTTTCCGCCATTTCGCCAGCGACGGATGCTATCGACACTCCAATAGTCAAAAATAGTAGTTCGTCCGTCCCTGCCGCTGAAGCCTTCGCTATCCATGCCCAGTTCTCCGAATTCCTGCCCGAAATAGATCATCATAGGATTGGTGTTCATACAGGCGGAGACAATCAGTCCCGGAATTGCTTTACGTGGATTTCCGGCAAAGAAATCAGAAGCAATGCGTTGTTCATCGTGGTTTTCCAGGAAGTTCAGCATCCGTTTCTCGATTCCATTCAGTTTTTGCCATGAGCGGGTGATGGCTGTGGCGGAATCATATCCGCAAATCACATTGCGGAGGGTATCATAAAGCCCTACTTTGTCATACAGATAATCGAACTTGCCACGGAACAGATAGTTATGATATTCTGCCGGATTATAGACTTCGGCAATGAATAACAGATTGGGATGTTGCTCCTTAACCTGTGGTACCACCCATTCCCAGAACTCTACCGGAACCATTTCCGCCATATCGCAGCGGAAGCCATCAATATTCTTATCCGCCCAAAAAAGGAGGATGTCCAGCATCTTTGTCCATGTATCGGGAATAGGGTTGAAATGACGGGTTCCACCATTCTGATAATCCACACCATAATTCAGTTTTACGGTTTCGTACCAGTCGTTTATGTTGGGGTATGCGTCAAAGCGGTTATTTCCCGTAGCTTTTGCAGGACATTCTTTATAAGGTTCGGCAGCAGACCCCTTCATATCAAACTGACCGTGTAATTCAGATTGAGGTATGTAATAGAAATTATTGTATGGACTGAATGCATAAGCAGGATCATCGTTTGCTCCTAACTGTGATGTTCCATCCGGTTGTGCGTCCGAATGATACTGGCGGGCTACGTGGTTGGGTACAAAATCGATAATTACCTTTAAGCCACTGCGATGCGTGCGTTGCACCAGATTCTCAAATTCTTTCATACGTTCCGACACATCATTGGCAAGGTCAGGATCTACATCATAATAGTCCTTGATGGCATACGGGGAACCCGCTTTACCTTTCACAATGGCCGGATGATCGGGACATATGTTATAGCGTCGGTAATCCGTTTGTGTGGCATGTTCGATGATACCGGTATACCAGATATGGGTTGTTCCGAGTTTTTTTATTTCAGCCAGTGCTTTGGCGGTAAAGTCCGCCATCTTGCCACATCCATTTTCTGTTATGCTACCGTTATTGATGCAGTGATTATGATTGTTGCCGAACAGGCGCGTAAACACTTGATAAATAATTATTTTTTCTTCTTTCCCCATTTTCTTTTTTATTTTACGGTTTGATAATTGCTTCTTCTTTCCAAACGGAACCTTTGTCCACTTTCAATTGATCCAGAAGGGTGTTGGCTGCATTATATCCTTGCATAAATATCTCTTCTGCCTTCTCCAGTTCAGTGTTGCTGTACCCGTCCAGGTTATACGGTTCTATCAATAAGTCCGCTTTTTCACGCTCCGGAAAAGTATTTGCACGAAACATGAAATGGTAAGAACGCATGGCGATACTTACGATATTCATCTTGTATTTATTCGCCATCAGCGGACTGACATTGACTGCCACCACTTTATCGCACACGCGCCGGATGGTGGAAACCGGTAGATTCATGAACAATCCTCCGTCTACATAGTGCGTACCCTCTATCTTTACCGGAGAAAAGAGTATAGGCATACAACAAGAGGCCGCCACACGTTCCGCGATTTCCCCTTTATGGAAATGAACCGAGCGTCCGTGGTCGAGGTCGGTAGCGGTAATGATGAGAGGAATCTGCAATTCTTCCATCGTCTTGGCTTTCAGGTTGGTTTTCAGGAAGTCGATGAATTCACCTAACTCGAATAATCCCACTTTGGGAATGACCAATTTAGTCAAATCCTGAAACTTATGTCCGGCGAAAAAGTCCAGAACTTTGTGTGGCTCATTGCCGTCGGCATAGAACACGCCGGCTAAGGCACCAGCACTTACACCCGAAAGGATATTGGGTTTGATGTCATGTTCCAGCAATGCCTGCATCACTCCCAGATGTGCAAAACCCTTAATGAAACCGCCACTCAAAGCATAACCGACAGGATATTTCTTCGTAAACCAATTATTTGTTGTTACCTCCATGTCAAAAATCTACCATATATTTGTTCGGCACGAAATTAGTGATTTTATTGTAGGTTGAAAGGAAAAAGGGAGAAAAATGTGCCGAGATAGAGAAAAAGTAACGCCTGCCTCCAATTTATTTTGCGGAAGACAGGCGTTAGTGGGGATCGGGAAATATTCAATCAGAAACCGAAATCATCTACCTGAATTTCTTCCTGATGATTGTCAGTGAAGGGTTTAGCTTCTTGTTGCACAACGTTTCCTTCAATGTACACAGCGCGGAAGGGGCGGGCAGGACAGATATATTCACAGCCACCACAACCTACGCAAATATCCGTATTTACATGGGGGATCGTCAATCCGTCCTTATATGGTATCATCGAAAGAGCCTGCGTGGGGCAATGCTCGGAACAAGCCCCGCAACTGGTGCCGTCCCGATAAACAATACAGTTTTCTTCGATAAACACAACCTTGCCTATCTGTGTCAGATGTTTCTGTTCCTTCGTCAGAGGCAGGATAGCTCCGTTCGGACAAACATCACTGCACACAGTACAGTCAAAGTTACAGAATCCTTTTTCAAAATAGACGGTCGGCTGCATCATTCCTCCGATGCCATATTCCATAAAAGCAGGTTTCAACACATGAGAGGGACATTTGCTGACACATAAATGGCAGGAGGTGCAATGTGCCTGAAAGTGTTCCTGGCTGATAGAACCCGGTGGCGTTATCGGTGTTTTCCGTTTATCGCTTTTCATTCCGGCGGCAGCGGCCACTACATTCTGCGCCTGCGCCATTACTTTAGGGGCGGTAGCGGCAGTTGTCAGACCTGCAACCAGAAAACGGCGTTTGGAAGCATCAGCAACAGTCTGTTTTTTACTTCCGAAAGGCATGGTATAGCGAAGTGCGTTTTGTCGGCATTCACCCAGGCAATCAAAACAATCTACGCAACGACTGTAATCAATGGCTTGCTCCTTGCTATTGATGCACGATGCTTTGCATTTGGTGGCACAGAGTCCGCAATGATTGCATTTTTCCGTATCAATGCGGACTTTGAATAATGAAAAGCGACTGACGAATCCGAGCAACGTACCCACCGGACACATTGTATTGCACCATGTACGGCCGTATCTCCATGCCAGGAAACCAATCAGCAGGAATGTTACCAAACCTATAATAAATGAAGAGATACTCAACAAAGAGGCGTCCACCTGATAAAATGTATAGTTGTTGAACCTGGAGAATACACTCTCCAACAGATTGTTTCCTAACATATACACAGGCTTGAATACATTGGTCACCATACGTCCGAAAGCACTGTACGGGTCCAGGAGACCCAAAATCACAGTGAAATTAAGGAGAAAAGCCACGGTTGTCACACCCAATACCCCCCAGCGTAATATTTTCCTGGCGGGAGAGTAACGGAAACGTTTCTTTTTCTTCGCTGTCTTCTTGGAAATCCAGGTCACTATATCCTGAAAAACACCCATCGGACAAACGGTGGAACAGTAAATGCGGCCTAAGAACAGTGTTATCAGTATCAATACCACCAGCGTTATAAAACTCAATGATACCAATGCCGGTACAAACTGCACATGAGCCAGTCTGTGGAAACTATTCGGCAATATTTCCGCAAAATCCAGAAAATAAAAAGTTATCAGTCCGAAGAAGACGACGGACAGTAGAATACGTGCTTTTCTCAACATAAATGTGTGTACTTTTATACTCTCGAACTAAAGTCTGATTCGCTTTACATTCAATTTGTCCAAATCCATCGTTCCAATTTTCAGCGCTTGTCCGTTAGCAAGGTGGGCAACGCTTTCAAGCGGCATTTCACGAACCTGGTTGAAGAACTTAGTGGCGGCTGTATCCACAGCTACGATATCCTGCGAGATGAACAATCCCTTTGTCAGAACTACATCGGAGGCGGAACGTCCGCGCGGGCCATTTGTCTTCAAGACACGGTAGGCGTCTACTACATTCAGCACTGCTTTCTTATCCATTGTGCAGATATCTGCAATGCACTGTTGCAAATCATTGGAATGGAAGAAACCACGGTCCCAGACAATCCCCATATGGTTTTTCATTGAAATGGTCAGATTGGCGCCTCCATGATTTTTCAGAATGGGAACATTAATCCAGACATCACTATTTAAGATTGCTTCATGCACTTTGGCACTTTTCATACGCTTGCCTTTAGGCAACGAAACAGGTTTGTAGTAACTTTCCAGATGGGCGGGCATTACCTTTGCACCGGCAGCTTTGGCAGCAGCTTCTATACCACTGTTTTTATAACACTTCTGCCAGTCGTCGCAAGTATGGTCGAAAACCGTCACTTCTTTCGCGCCTGCGGCAAGGCATTGCTTCACAATCTCGGCAACAAGTTTCGGATTGGTGTTACCTGCCAGCTCGGGCACTTTATCCCAACCGATATTGGGCTTGACCACTACTTTCTGTCCCGGTTTGATAAACTGCTTCATGCCACCCATTTCCGCAATGGCACGCTGGAACATCGCTTCGGGTTCTCCACCCATCACTGCTACCAAATCCACTTTACCGCCGCCTGCATTTGTCAGCTTCTGCGCCAGTATATCCATTGCTTCCGAGCGTTGCACGGTCATCACTGCACCCGTCACCGCCAGAGTCTTTAAGAAATCCCTTCTGTCCATAGGCCCTTTGTTTAATTTTCAATTATTAATTATTAATTTCCTACACTATCCAGGGGAATTTGAAACATGTCTCATCAAACAGGGCATAATCTGCCGTTCCGTTGACTGCGAATGTTTTTATCAGGCGTGCTTCTTTGAGTAATTCGCACGCTAAACGAATGGTAGAGCCGGTCTTAATCCGGTCATCTACCAATAAAATGCTTTTATCTTTGAAATCAAAATCAACCGGAGCCAGCAACTGAGGTGCATCGTACTTGGGATGTTGATATTCATCCCGCAAGTTGATGCGCAGCAGATGCACTTCCTTTTGTAAACGTTGATTAATGATGCCAGCCGGAACGATACCGCCATTAGCAATCGCCACGATCATATCAAAATCATCGTGGAACTCAATAGTGCGGAAACGTTCCAGCACTTCTTCCATTGTTTTTGCCATATTCTATGGGAGATTAGCTGTCTGTTATTAAAGTTTAGAGATGGCTTTCAGCAAAGCGTAACCACCGAACCACTGAATCAGCATACCCGGAACACCTATACGGAAATCCTGTACAGCCACGAAGAAGTTACCGCACAAAGCCCATTCAAAAGCTGTGCCCAACGCTTGGTAAGTAAGAATTACGCCAAGCAATGCGATTAATGACACCTTCTTTGTATATCGTGCAGCAAGTGCGGCAGCTCCTGCAAGTAAACCAGATTTAACCAATAGCACAGGCAATGCGGCTACGGCAGGCATACCAAACAGTAAATGATTAACCACCGGAGAAAGCAAGGCCGTAAGCAATCCCACACGGAAGCCGAATTTATAAGCGGCAATCAATGTAAAGAAGTAGATAGGCAGCAATGTTGGTCCACCCATAGGTGCCAGATGGCAAAGTTGCGGCAATGCGATATTTCCTGCGACAAATAAGAATGCAAACAAATAGGTCTTTACGTTACTGAACGACAAAGAGTAGAGTTTAGCAGATGTTTCCATTATTCAATTGATTAGATTTTAATTGATTATTAATTTTGTTTCTTCAAGATACAAAAGTAGGGGATGAATGCTCGTCACATTTAAAGATTTGTATCAATCCTTATAAGTTTTGTATCGGTACGTTTATAGTAAGACTCTTTTGAGCGGAAAAGGTTTAAATCTTCACCAATTCATATTGCATAGTGCCCAGACCGATCTTTTCCGCATGGCGCAAGCCCGCCAGCCAATCCGTATTCGGATGCATCAGGTGGAACTTGTCATGACCGCACAAGTCATCATGTTCATGCTCAGAAGAGAGACGGTTTTCCGTATGCAGGATAGGAGCCTGGATTACCATATCCGCGCACGCTTTATCCAGAGCTACGGGATCAGTGGAAGCCAAAATGCCGAGGTCGGGGATAATGGCAGCGTCATTATGGTTCCAGCAGTCACATTCCGGAGAAACGTTCATGATGAAGCTGATATGAAAGTTCGGTTTATCTTTCACTACTGCCAGAGAATATTCGGCAATCTTGTAATTCAACCTTTCGGATGTATCTTCATCACCCATCACGGCGCCGTCGTATTGGCACAGGGCAACACATTGTCCGCACCCCACACACTTTGCATAGTCGATTTCAGCTTTACGTCCGGCATTCAGATGTACGGCATCGTGTGCACAGTGCTTAACGCAGATATTGCAGCCGATACAGCTTTCCGTGTCAATCTTAGGCTGGGAAGCCGAATGCAGTTCCAGTTTTCCGGCTACACTGGCACAGCCCATGCCCAAATTTTTTAAAGCGCCGCCAAAACCGGCCTGTTCATGCCCTTTGAAGTGGTTCATGCTGATAATGATATCGGCATCGGCAATAGCTGTACCGATTTTGGGAGCGGCACAATATTCGCCATTCAAAGGAATTTCCCGGCAATCCGTACCTTTCAGCCCGTCGCCTATGATAACTTGGCATTGAGCGGATATAGGATTATAACCATTTTCCATTGCGCTTTGCAGATGGTCTACGGCATTGGCACGACGACCTGAATAAAGCGTGTTGCAATCTGTGAGGAAAGGTCTTGCGCCGTTCGTACGCAATAGGTTTGCCATGCGTGCCGCATAGTTCGGACGAAGATAAGCAAGATTTCCGGGTTCTCCGAAATGAATTTTGATAGCGACAAAACTATCCTTTAAAGGTAGTTTTTCAATACCGGCCCGCTTCACCAGGCGTTCCATCTTATCGAGAAGATTAGAAGTAGGAGAGGTACGCAGGTCTGTGTAGTATACTTTTGATGTTTCCATATAATACCTGTTTGTTGTTATAGTTACGTGCAAAAATAACAGATATTATCCATATAAATAGGTATAAAACAAAAAAAGTAGCGGAAAAAATTCCGCTACTTTAACTTTCTCATTCCGGACAGAGATTATCCTAACGGATTCTCATCTACGCCTCCACCGCCTTGGCTACCACCGCCCTGGTTGCCGCTGTTTCCACTATTACCGGAACTACTGCCGTCCGTATAGTCTGTGTCTACCGGAACTGAACGTGTCACACTCATTTCGCCCAGTGTGCGTTGGAAAATCTTCCCCGGAGTAAATACGATACGTTTGCGGATGATGTTACTTGCCGTAACCTTATCAGCCGAGTCTTCACTCTTTGCCTTAATGGTGGGACGGAAGATACCAAACTCACCCAACTGAACGCTTTTTCCGTCGTCAATGTCCTCGGCCATTATATCTACTAAGCCACTGACTACTAAGTCCACAATCTTGCGATGCACTCCGCAAAGACGACTGACCTTTGCACACGTCTTACTGAAACTCATCTCTCCCGAACGAACGGACTTAGCTACATACTTCTCGGTTTTTGAATCGTCAAAGCCAAACACTCTTTTTGTCACTACATACTCTAAAGCCATAATTGTTAAAGTTTAAATGGTTAAAAAAATAAGGTTTACTGTTGTCATTTGTTTTAATGACTTTGCAAAGGTACAATGAAGCGTTTGATGTATTGTCCCCTTTTGGTACCTTTAGAGGTGTTTTTCTGAGAAAAGTAATAAGAAGCTAAATTTCAAGGCATTGAAAAAGGTATAAGGCTTACGTAGAAGATTATTATGCTTTTACCCTCTGTTTTTACTTTAATGTTTTGCACATTCTATTATTATTCAATATCTTAGTATCCTAATTTATAAACACATAAAAAAGAAAGCATTATGAAACACTCTTATTTCTATTCTTTCGCTTGTTCTATTTTACTTCTTACTGCTTGTTCGGGAGAAAAAACAGCTGATGCCAAACTTCCTATCATAAATATAGATGAGAGTACTGGGTATTTTGAGAATGATTACACTTCGGAAGTGTACAAAACACTGCTCAAAAATCCTAAGATTGTCCAACTGGAAACGAAAGACGACTGCTTGTTGGGTGGTTTTGCCTCTATTTGCGATGTCACTCCTAAATACATCGTTGTGGGAGGTGATAAGAAAATCTATTTCTTTGATGCGCATAGCGGGACATTCCTTTCGAAGATAGACAGACAAGGAGATGGCCCCGAAGAATATAATGATATATATTTCAGTTATTTTGATGAAGAAAATGAACTCGTTTATATCGCAACGCTCAAAAAGATTAAATCCTATAAGCCGGACGGAACTTTTGTCAAGGAGTATCCCAAAGATAGTTTTACCAACCTTGCGCATACCACTGATGGTTATTGGGGGATTTACGAGAGGGAATATTGGAAACAGCATTTAATTGCTTTACTGGATAAGGACTGGAAGGTAAAGCAATCTTTTCTTCCTGACCGTGAGGCTGCTTTTGTGAATGGAGACCTTTATATTGCACCCCGATTCAGAGAAGCTAATAATCATATATATACTATGGTAGACGATACGCTTTACACTAATAAAGAGGAAAAACTTTCTCCTGCTTTGGTCATTCATAAGGGGAAATTGAAGATGCCGAATGAAATTATCGGTGCTTTAGATCGTCTTGTTTCGGAAGGGCAAAAGTACATCCAAATGGATGCTGCATTAAATGTGGGTAACTTAATGTTCTACAATTTCTTTTTGGAGCGCGGCCGGCATTACACCGTTTGGGATATAAAAAGCGGAAAGCTGCTGGCTCATTCTAAAAGCGGCTACTTTATGCCTTTAAATGAAGAAACGACTGTAAATGCGCAGTTCTCTTTAATTAAAAACGATAAAGGCTATGCATTGATTTCTACTAATGAGTTAGCTAAACATGGGCTGAGGGATGAGGAAGACGATTCCAATCCGTTGCTGCTGCGTGTAGATTTTGAAAATTTTCATATTAATTAAATGCCTGATAAATAATGTATGAACTAAAACAACTCGGGTCTCAGAGTTATTATATTGAAAGCCCGGCGAAAATAGGTATCTATAAACAGAATGATACTGATATATATATGATTGATAGTGGCAATGATAAGGAAGCTGGTAAAAAAGTGCTTAAAATAGCCAATCAAAATAACTGGCGGATAAAAGCGTATTATCAATACGCATTCCAATGCCGACCATATAGGCGGAAATCACTATATACAAGAGCAGACAGGTTGTCCGATATTTACAAAAGGAATTGAAGTTGCTTTTACTAATCACCCTATTTTAGAATCATCTTTCTTATATGGCGGATATCCATGCAGAGAACTTAGAGGAAAGTTTCTGCTTGCAAAAGCAAGTCAGGTAAAGGACATCTCTCATGATGATTTTCCAAAAGAGTTGGAAGTTTTCCCGTTACCAGGACATTTTTTTGATATGATCGGGCTGCGGACTCCTGACGACACAATCTTTTTAGCAGATTGCATCTCCAGTAAAAGTACATTAGAGAAATATCAAGTTTCATTTGTTTATGATGTTGCGCAATATTTAGATACATTGGACAGAGTAGAAAGTATGCAAGGAAAAATATTTGTACCTGCTCATGCAGAAGTTACCGAAAATATAAAAGAATTAGTACAGAGCAACCGTAACAAAATATATGAAATAGTAGAGACGCTATTGGATATTTGTGAAAAGCAAGTTACTATTGAAGATATTCTACAACAAATATTTGACAGGTATAATCTGACTATGACTATAGAGCAGTATGTATTAGTCGGCAGCACCATACGTTCTTATCTTTCCTGGCTCAAGGATAATGAGAAAATAACATTCACTATACAGGAAAATAAACTGCTTTGGAAAAGTCTTGTGAATAAACATTGAAGATGAGAAACATCATTTATTTAATGCCAAAACATATATTTGTTTTTCAGAGCTATCACTAAAGGTTTCTTCTTTAAAACCTCCAAACTTGTGCATGATATTAAATCCTGCCCATTCCAGATATGAATCCAACTCTTGAGGGAAAAACAATCTCATATCCAAATCTTGAACTGAATGAAACTTACCATTTATAAAATAATGCCATTTTATACGATTAATTTGGGTTGCGTTTTCATAACGCATTGTTTGTTTTATCAATACTTTTCTTCCGTCACTGGTGACATATTTGGCTATTACTTTCTGCTCTTTTTCGTTTTCAACAATGTATTGAATATTAGGGTTGAAACAATCTAACAGCAATATTCCTTTTTCTTTTAGATGACCATTGATAGCCTGTAATGCTTTAAATAAATCTTCATTTTTATATAAATGATGGATTGAATTAAACGGAATAAAAATAAAGTCAAATTTTTCTTGTAGGTTCAATGTTCTGATATCTGCCTTAATGAAGTTAATCTCTAAACCCGCTTCGAAAGCTTTTGCCTTTGCTTGTTCAAGCATTGATAAAGTGTAATCTACTCCACAAATATTGTATCCATCTTTTGCAATGGGAAGTGTTAGTCTGCCTGTACCACAGCATAGTTCAAGTATCTTGGCGTCCTTGTCTTTCGGCAACCACTTTTTGTAAAATGGTAAATCAGAGAGGAAGGTGTTTAATCCATCATAAATATTTGCGTCATAAATCAAATCACCAACATTGTAATTTGTACTCATTCTATTTTTATTCTCTATCTGCATATTTTCTACTATTAGAAAGTCCGACAAGCGTTTCCGCTATCCTGTTCACTTTTGTCCGTTCCGTCTTATCCACTTGACATATATTTCTATCTCCGATAAACATGCATTGGCAGTTGTTGCGGGGTGGATAAAATCCCATTTGAATGGAGCATTTTCAAATCTTCCCGTGGTAGGCTCAGGGAGTTTTTCTTTACTGCAAGAGCAGAATAATGCCAATAGCAAACTGACAGAGATACAGATAGATTTGTGTTTGTTTAGTATCATACTAGTTATAGTTAAATAGTTATTTTTATGAATGCAAAGTTAGGTAATTTGTAGGGGAAAACAATTTCATATAGGGAAATTTCCAAAAAGAATAGGGAAAAAGATAATATTATATGCTTTTCCCCGCCTATATTTGTGCCAACACTAAAAACTAAAAACAATATAGAGTATGAAAGCAATAAAACAGACATTAGCACTGCTGGCACTTATAATTGGCATAAGTGGCTGCGCCAGTATTTTAGGAATCAACAAGGACGTCATGATGAGCGTTGAGAAGGGAATGAGCCAGAAAGAAGTGTCGTCTATACTTGGAAAGCCGGACTATCGCCGTTTCGATCATGACGTGGAGGAATGGGAGTTTATAAAGAACATCGCTGACAATGCCGGATGGACTACGATTATAGTCAGCTTCATTGACGGGCGTGTGATAAGTATGGACTCTTTCCGGACAGATGTTCCTCCTCCTCCTGTGGCAGTTTATCCCTCCGTAGAAGTAGGTGGAAACATTCCTTCCCGTCCGCACGCTACCGTCGGGAGGGGGATGAATGAAAGAGACTTCCAGTCACTTTATAATAAGGTGAAAAGCAAGCCTTTCAAGGACGACCAACTGGAATTATTGGAAAATGGCATTGGCAATAGAAAGCTGAGTTGCAAGCAATGTGTGCGGATGATGTCAATATATACGTTTGATGATGACAAGCTGAAAGTGTTGAAAATACTGGCTCCGAACATTGTCGACCGGGAGAATTATGATGAGATAATCGATGCACTTGATTTCATCTCCAGTGAAGAGAAAGCAAGACATATTTTGGGGATAAAGAAGTAAATGATAAATCGATACAATTATGAGTACCCCATTAATAACCGTAAACAGCGTTTTTAAAGAATAACAGGAATGTTTTTTAAGAATGTTCCCGACGTTTATTAACAGCGCAGAAATCAGTCACAAGACCTAAACTAAATATATATCAACAAAAAAGGCGGTAAATCCTCGTAAGGAAGTACCGCCTTTTCATCTTTTACACCCGTCGTTATTCCGGATACGGGTCGCCCAGATTTTCCAAAATCAGCCCGAATTGCTTAGGGGTAAGCCATCGGTGATTATACGGCAAATAGCCTGTTTCTGATAAAGCAATTGTCAAATTAGTGCACCGTTTGATGCTTCGTTGTAAAGAGCGCACTGCGTTCTTCGGAGTAGAACAACCCGGGAAATACATTCCGGCAAGTTCCGAAAAAGAAAGGATAAGTTTTGCCATTTGCTAAGGTTTTAGGTTTATATTAAAGTTTTGTTCTTAAACTTCTACAAATATACTACATCAGAAAAGCGAAGTCAAGTGTTTCAGCCCTTATTTTCAACTGTTTTTCAATTCATAGTGCTAATCTTTTCTGTTACAGGCATAAACTTCTCACGACATTTCTTATCTTTGACCGCTGACTTACTCAGCATACTGATAACTCAATGTTTAACGAACTATTGTAGGGAGGATACTCAGAAGATGAAAATACAAAAATTAGTGCCAACGGAAGAGAATGGCAAATGGGGCTTTCTGGATGCAGTAACAGGCGAAAAGATTGTACCGTTTATATATGACTATGTTCACGCCTTTTCCGTAGGGTTGGCATTAGTCCGGCTGAATGGTTGGTGGGGCTATGTGGACAAAACGGGGAAGGAAGTGATTCCATGTATATACAACCCTGCATGGTCGTTTACCAAAACAGGATTGGCGGCAGTGTGCATAGAGGGTAAATGCGGTTTTATAGATCAAACAGGCAAAGAAGTGATTCCATTTATATATGACGATGCCCGCTATTTTAATAAAGATGGCAAAGCAAAGGTAAAGCTAAACGGTGAAACTTTTTTTATAGATATGGAAGGGAACCGGGTTGAATAAATATAAGAAATGAAATAACTTAAATGCGCCAATGATTCATAAAGACGAGATTATATTAAAGCCCTTGCTTGACGAAGACATACCGTTGTTTAATGAGTGGTTGAACAAGGATTATATCTATAAATGGCTGTGTCCGGACGGAGAAGGGCAAAGAGATGCCTGGTTGGATGAAGTAAACAATAGAAATGATGAGTACGATTTCATGAAACACTTCATTGTTTACTATAAGGACAGGAAAATAGGGTATTGCCTTTATGCCGATTGTTTCTTCTTGAAAGATTTTGAGGAGGAGGGGCACGACTTTGAGAGTTTGTAGAGGTATCGGTAAAATAATAATCCGGAAGTTAGAAGAGAAAATCATTGGACTGGGAGGATACGAAATTTCGGCAGACCCTTCCGAAGAGAATACTGTTTCAATAAAGGTGTTGCTGAGCAATGGTTTTAAGAAGAAAAGTGATGGGGATTACAGGAAAGCGATAGGGGGAATGTAGAAACGAAGACTTATTTATTTATTTTCTTCAAAATATTCCGGATGGTAGTCTTAACTCCTGTGGAGTAATATTCCGTATCTGCATTCTCTAATATGAGCTGTAGCTCCTTCAAAAGTTCCGGTTCGCACTTACAAAGCCGATAAGCCATTCTGATGGCTAATGCTTGTACGCCTATACTTTCCTGTGGAGCCAGCATGTGGTCCAGACAGTAGTTCAGTAAATCTATGGAAATGGGAGTGGACACGGGTACATTATACAGTATGGATAGAAACAGGCGTTTAGAACCATCGTGCCGGCAAGTCAATAACCGCTGGATAATGTCGTCCTGCAATGGGACAAACCAACCGGGGTGTTGCTCACTCACTTTCTCGCATGCCCATATAGCCCGCCACGAAACAACGATTTTATCATCGGAAATCAGTTGATACATATCTTTCAGGTATTCAGGATGCAGACATATTTCCCGTACCAGCTTATCTATTGATAACTTGCTAAGAGGCATTGCAAGAGTGTTTCTGAACTCATCTATCTTTTCCATAATCACGCATATTTGTGCAAATATAAGGATTCTCCCGGTCTGTTGCCACAACCGAAGCCGTAAAAAAGAAGGGCTGCCTTCCAAAATTGGAGGACAGCCCTGATAAATATAATTTTCAAAGGATTATGCTATGCCGTGAGCAGACACTTCCGGCGCAATCTTCTTGATAAGACCTTGCAGAACTGCACCCGGGCCACATTCTGTGAAATCGGTAGCGCCATCGGCAACCATGTTCTTCACTGTCTGTGTCCAGCGTACGGAAGCTGTCAGTTGGGCAACAAGATTTTTCTTGATTTCTGCCGGATCGGTGTGGGGCAGGGCATCTACATTCTGGTAAACCGGACACTTCGGAGCATGAATTTCAGTAACGTTGATGGCAGCTTCCAGTTCAACCTTTGCAGGGTTCATCAGCGGAGAGTGGAATGCACCGCCCACCTTCAAGGGCAGAGCGCGCTTTGCTCCGGCAGCTTTCATCAGTTCGCAAGCCTTGTTGATGCCTTCGATAGAACCTGAAATCACGATTTGTCCCGGGCAGTTATAGTTGGCTGCAACGCAAACTTCGCCTTCAGCTGTTACCTGTGCACAGATCTCTTCTACTTTCTCGTCAGACAAGGCTATGATGGCAGCCATAGTAGAAGGTTGCGCTTCACATGCTTTCTGCATAGCCATGGCGCGTGCGTAAACCAGCTTCAAACCGTCCTCGAAACTCAATGCACCGGCAGCTACCAGCGCAGAAAATTCACCCAGTGAGTGACCGGCGGTCATTTCGGGCTTGAAGTCATCGCCCATACAAAGGGCGGAGATAACAGAATGAAGGAATACAGCAGGCTGAGTCACCTTTGTCTGGCGCAAATCTTCGTCCGTGCCGCTGAACATAATATCCGTAATGCGATATCCCAGGATATCATTGGCTTTTTCAAACAATTCTTTTGCTAAAGCGGAATTTTCATACAGGTCTTTACCCATTCCTACGAATTGGGCACCCTGACCCGGAAATACAAATGCTTTCATTTTGTTCTTATTTTAGGTGTTAATTAAAAAAGTGGTGCAAAGGTATAGCTTTTTCCGATAACCACCGCACAAATGTATGATTTTTGTGCAATACTCCCCGAAGATGGTATGCTTCTTCAAACTCAAATCCCTATTTTGTCGCCTCGAATAAAATACAATAAGAGTCGACTGATCTTTCTTCTTCCCCAGATGCTAAAATCCTTAAGAATAAAGTACTTTACTCTTATTGTACTTCCTACAATTAGAGGCCTTCGTTGTCTATCAACAATACATATTGTCTTTTCAACGATAAGTCCATGTTTTGATATTGTAAAATGTACGATATGTATTCTATTGAAAAATAGTGCTTTATAACATGGTAAATTTTATATTTCCATCGCTTGTATATTCAAAAAACCTGTTTATATTTGCAGCGCTTAAACATGGATATTATGCAAGACATTGAACAGAAAACCCCATTGGCCAACAATCACATCTCAGTAGACTGTGTGGTGATTGGTTTTGACGGAGAACAATTAAAGGTTCTTTTGATAAAGCGTGTAGGTGAGGAAAAAGGTGAAATCTTCCACGATATGAAACTTCCCGGAAGTCTTATTTATATGGATGAGGACTTGGACGAAGCTGCCAAACGTGTGCTGAACGAACTGACAGGATTGAAAAACGTCAATCTGATGCAGTTCAAGGCATTCGGCTCCAAGAACCGGACTAAAGACCCGAAGGACATTCATTGGCTGGAACGTGCCATGCAATCAAAAGTTGAGCGTATCGTTACCATAGCCTACCTGTCACTGGTGAAGATAGACCGTGCATTGAGCCGCAATCTGGACGATTTCGAGGCATACTGGGTGGCGCTGCAAGACATCAAGGCTTTGGCTTTCGACCATAATCTGATTATAAAAGAAGCATTGGTTTATATCCGCCAGTATGTTGAGATCAACCCGTCGGCTCTGTTCGATTTGCTGCCCCGCAAGTTTACCGCATCGCAACTGCGTACTTTATATGAATTGATATACAGCAAACCGATTGACGTGCGAAACTTCCATAAAAAGATTGCCATGATGGAATATGTGGTTCCTATGGAAGAGAAACAACAGGGAGTTGCTCACCGCGCGGCACGTTATTATCGCTTCGACAAGAAGATATATAATAAGGTAAGAAGGTAATTAACAATTAATAATGAATAATGAAAGGTGAGCAAAAAAGAATTATGTTTTTCCATTTTGTCTGTTTTTTCACTCTTTCATTCCTTAATTCTTTAATTTTGAAAAAATGTATTTATTAGGCTATGACATTGGTAGCTCGTCCGTAAAAGCGAGCCTGGTAAACGCCGAAACCGGCAAATGTGTATCTTCCGCTTTTTTTCCGAAGACAGAGGCGGCCATCATTGCCGTGAAACCGGGTTGGGCGGAACAAAATCCCGAAAGCTGGTGGGAGAATCTGAAACTCGCCACACAAGCGGTTATGACAGAGTCGGGGGCAAACGCAGGTGAAATCAAGGCAATCGGTATCTCTTATCAGATGCATGGATTGGTGTGTGTGGATAAGGATCAGAATGTGCTGCGTCCTTCTATTATCTGGTGTGACTCGCGCGCTGTGCCTTACGGTCAGAAAGCGTTTGAAACGCTGGGAGAGGAGAACTGCCTTTCGCATCTATTGAACTCCCCGGGCAACTTTACCGCCTCCAAACTGGCATGGATAAAGGAGAACGAACCGGCAATCTACGAAAGAATTTATAAGATTATGCTTCCGGGTGATTACATCGCCATGAAGCTGAGCGGCGAAATCTGTACTACCGTTTCCGGCCTTTCGGAAGGCATGTTCTGGGATTTCAAGAACAACCGCGTGGCTGACTTCCTGATGGATTACTACGGTTTCGATAAATCCCTGATTGCAAACATCAAGCCTACGTTCTCCGAACAAGGCCGTGTGAATGCCGCCGCTGCGAAGGAACTGGGATTGAAAGAGGGTACACCGATTACTTACCGTGCAGGCGACCAGCCGAACAACGCACTTTCACTGAACGTATTCAATCCGGGTGAGATTGCCTCTACGGCAGGCACTTCGGGCGTGGTATATGGTGTGAACGGTGAAGTAAACTACGATCCGAAATCACGTGTGAATACATTCGCCCATGTGAACCATACGGACGAGCAGACTCGTCTGGGCGTTCTGCTCTGCATCAATGGTACGGGTATTCTCAACTCTTGGGTGAAACGTACGATTGCTCCCGAAGGCATCTCTTACAATGAAATGAATGTGCTGGCATCACAAGCTCCTATCGGCAGCGCGGGCATCAGTATTCTGCCTTTCGGCAACGGTGCGGAACGCATGCTTGAAAACAAGGAAATCAACTGCTCCATCCGTGGTCTGAACTTCAATTTGCATGGCAAACAGCACATTGTGCGTGCGGCTCAGGAGGGTATTGTGTTCTCCTTCAAATATGGTATAGACATCATGGAAGGTATGGGCATCCCCGTGCAGAAAATCCATGCAGGACATGCGAATATGTTCCTTAGCTCCATCTTCCGCGATACGCTGGCAGGTGTGACGGGTGCGGTGATCGAGCTGTACGATACGGACGGTTCGGTAGGTGCAGCCAAAGGCGCAGGTATCGGCGCAGGCATCTATAAGGATAATAACGAGGCATTTGCAACGTTGGAAAAGCTGGATGTTATCGAGCCTAACCAGGCTAAACGTCAGGAGTATGCGGACGCTTATGCACGCTGGAAACATCGCTTGGAAAAATCAATGGCTAAATAATAAACTGATAATAATTAACCCTTTAAAAATTGAATTAAAATTATGGCAACAAAAGAGTATTTTCCCGGAATAGGAAAGATTAAGTTCGAAGGTAAAGAAAGTATGAACCCGATGGCATATCGTTACTACGATGCTGAAAAGGTAATCATGGGTAAGAAGATGAAAGATTGGTTGAAGTTTGCGATGGCTTGGTGGCACACTCTTTGCGCAGAAGGTGGCGACCAGTTCGGTGGCGGAACCAAACAATTCCCCTGGAATGGTGATGCTGATGCCGTGCAGGCTGCAAAAAATAAGTTGGATGCAGGTTTCGAATTCATGCAGAAGATGGGTATCGAATACTATTGCTTCCACGATGTAGACCTCGTTTCCGAAGGTTCAAGCATCGAAGAATATGAAGCTAACCTGAAAGCTATCGTAGCTTACGCAAAACAGAGACAGGCTGAAACAGGCATCAAACTGTTGTGGGGTACTGCTAACGTATTCGGTCATGCACGTTATATGAACGGTGCTGCTACCAACCCTGATTTCGACGTTGTGGCACGTGCTGCTGTTCAAATCAAGAATGCTATCGACGCTACTATCGAACTGGGTGGTTCAAACTATGTGTTCTGGGGCGGTCGTGAAGGTTACATGTCATTGCTGAACACTGACCAGAAACGTGAAAAAGAACATCTTGCCAAGATGCTGACCATTGCTCGTGACTATGCACGTGCACGTGGCTTCAAAGGCACTTTCCTGATTGAACCGAAACCGATGGAACCGACCAAACATCAATATGATGTAGATACTGAAACAGTTATCGGCTTCCTGAAAGCTCACGGTCTGGACAAGGACTTCAAGGTGAACATCGAAGTTAACCACGCTACTCTGGCCGGCCATACTTTCGAACACGAACTGGCAGTAGCTGTTGACAACGGTATGCTGGGTTCTATCGACGCTAACCGCGGTGACTACCAGAACGGTTGGGATACTGACCAATTCCCTATCGACAATTATGAACTGACTCAGGCTATGATGCAGATTATCCGTAACGGTGGTTTGGGCAATGGCGGTACGAATTTCGATGCTAAGACTCGTCGTAACTCTACTGACCTGGAAGATATCTTCATCGCTCACATCGCAGGTATGGA
>OGJY01000563.1_pt1 | contig 51764 bp, 40 predicted proteins | sample 1572231 | NCBI WGS metagenome assembly OGJY01 (sample SAMEA2582121, study PRJEB24529) | metagenome | biome: Human gut stool | place: China | collected 2011
ATTCTGTCTTGATCAACCATTTAGTTTTATATTAATTACACTCAATATCTCACCTTTCAAAAAGTGCACTAAGGTAACGCTTTTCCCTTTATCACGAAAGTTTTTACCCTGAAATTTTATTATTCAGAAATATTGGGGTTTTCTTAAGGAATAATGGCACGAATTTTGTTAGTTATATAGAGTGAGTTTATTAATTTTGCATTCACAATACATTATTATAATAGATAGGATTCATATAGGTATGAAAAATAATTATTCAAAAAGGTTGATGGACGTTATTGAGTATAGCCGCGAAGAAGCTGCAAGGCTTCAGAACAGTTATATCGGGCCGGAACATTTGATGCTTGGTATCATACGCGACGGTGAAGGTAAAGCCATGCGGTTATTGCATGATTTACACGCCGACGTACACGATATAAAGAAGAGAATCGAACAAGAGATCAAAAATACATTTGATACGGAAGAGTCCGAGCTGCACGATATCGCCATCAGCAAAACTACAGAACGCGTACTACGTATGAGTATGCTGGAGTCACGTTTGTTCAAAACAGACGAGACAGGCACGGAACATCTGCTTTTGGCTATTTTGAAGGAAGAATTCAACGTGGCGGCAAAGGCATTGAGCGAAGCCGGTATAAACTATCGCAATGTATACAATAATCTTATAAACGGTACGGATATGAACCGGATGGAAGAACTGGAAGAAGTCGATGAGATCAGCGATGGTTACACCGACGACGAAGACGACGATGAAGAAGACTTCTCTTCCCGCAAAGAATCTCCCCGCTCCTCTTCCGGTGCGGGAGCAGGTGCAGCCCAGCCGAAATCGCCGAACGATACTCCGGTATTGGATAACTTCGGTACGGACATGACACGCGCTGCTTCGGAAAACCGTCTGGATCCGATTGTAGGCCGTGAAAAAGAGATCGAGCGTCTGGCACAGATCCTGAGCCGCCGTAAAAAGAATAATCCGGTGCTGATCGGTGAGCCGGGTGTCGGTAAATCTGCTATCGTGGAAGGATTGGCCCTGCGTATCATCCAGCGTAAAGTGTCACGCGTATTGTTCGACAAGCGTGTGATCAGTCTGGATATGGCATCGATTGTGGCAGGTACCAAGTATCGCGGACAGTTTGAAGAACGTATCAAAGCGATTCTGAACGAACTTTCCAAGAACCCGAATATCATCTTGTTCATCGATGAAATACATACTATTGTAGGTGCAGGTTCGGCCTCTGGCTCGATGGATGCCGCCAATATGCTGAAACCGGCATTGGCACGTGGTGAAATACAATGTATCGGTGCGACGACACTTGACGAGTATCGTAAGAATATCGAGAAAGACGGTGCACTGGAACGTCGTTTCCAGAAAGTGATCGTCGATCCGACCACTGCGGAAGAGACATTGCAGATCCTGAAAAATATCAAGCCCCGTTACGAAGAACACCATAACGTGATTTATACAGACGAGGCGCTGGATGCATGTGTAAAACTGACAGAACGATATATCAGCGACCGTAACTTCCCGGATAAGGCAATCGATGCACTCGACGAAGCCGGTTCCCGCGTACATATATCTAATATCACAGTTCCGAAGAGTATCGAAGAATTGGAAGCAAAGATTGAAGATACAAAGACCGAAAAACTGGCAGCCGTCAAGTCACAGAACTTCGAACTGGCAGCAAGTTTCCGCGATAAAGAACGTCAGTACCTATTGCAACTGGAAGCTGCTAAAGCCAAGTGGGAACAGGAATTGCAGGAACACCGTGAAACGGTAGACGAGGAGAAAGTGGCCGAAGTGGTAGCCATGATGTCAGGTGTGCCGGTTCAGCGAATTGCTAAGGCTGAAAACCTGAGACTACTGGAAATGGCAGAGAATCTGAAAAAGCAGGTCGTAGGTCAGGACGATGCCGTGCAGAAGATTGTAAAAGCTATCCAGCGTAATCGTGTAGGGTTGAAAGATCCGAACAAACCGATCGGTACATTCATGTTCCTCGGCCCGACAGGTGTCGGTAAGACTCACCTGGCAAAGAAGTTGGCAGAATATCTGTTCGACTCGGCAGACGCTTTGGTTCGTATCGACATGAGCGAATACCTTGAGAAGTTTGCGGTATCCCGTCTGATTGGGGCACCTCCGGGATATGTAGGATATGAAGAAGGTGGTCAGTTGACTGAAAAGGTTCGCCGTAAACCCTACTCTGTCGTATTGCTCGACGAGATTGAAAAAGCGCACCCGGATGTATTCAACCTGTTGTTGCAAGTATTGGATGAAGGTCGCCTGACTGACAGTCTTGGCAGACGGATCGATTTTAAAAATACGATCCTGATCATGACTTCCAATATCGGTACACGCCAGTTGAAAGATTTCGGCCGCGGTGTCGGTTTCAGCTCGCAGGCAGCCGGTGAAATGGATAAGGATTTCTCACGCAGTGTGATTCAGAAAGCGTTGAACAAGGCGTTTGCTCCGGAATTCCTGAACCGTGTGGACGACATTATCATGTTCGACCAGCTTGATAAAGATGCGATCCATAAGATCATCGATATTGAGTTACAGGGACTTTACAAACGTGTTTGTGGTCTGGGCTACGAGTTGGTTCTTACCGACGAGGCAAAAGACTTCATCGCAACGAAAGGCTACGACGTACAGTTCGGTGCCCGTCCGCTGAAGCGTGCTATCCAGAAATACCTGGAAGATGAAATGGCCGAATTGATTATCCGTGCATCCGTGGGCGAAGGCGATAAGATCGTTGTCGACTTCAATAAGGATGAACAGAAAATAGTAACATCCGTACAGAAGAAAGAACAGGCATAAGCCGTTTCTGTCGGTAATAAAGTCAAAATGTCAGATAGAACCTATCTGGCATTTTTTTTGTTTATACCGTATCGTCAAACGAATTATTAATACATAATAAAAATATAAACGATATGGCTAAACAAGGAAACATTGGTGTTACAAGCGAGAACATCTTCCCGATCATTAAGAAGTTTTTGTACAGTGATCACGAAATCTTTCTTCGTGAATTAGTATCGAATGCTGTAGATGCTACACAGAAATTAAAAACTCTTTCATCCGTTGGTGAATTTAAGGGCGAACTGGGCGACCTGACCGTTCATGTAAGTTTTGACGACAAAATCATCAAAATTTCTGACCGTGGTATCGGTATGACAGCTGAAGAGATCGACAAATACATCAACCAGATTGCTTTCTCCGGTGCAGAAGAATTCGTAGAAAAGTATAAGAATGATGCAGCTGCCATTATCGGACACTTCGGTCTTGGCTTCTATTCTTCTTTCATGGTATCAAAGAAGGTGGAGATCGTAACCAAATCATACAAGGAAGGTGCCGTCCCTATGAAATGGAGCTGCGACGGAACTCCCGAATATACATTGGAAGAAACACAGAAAGAAGATCGTGGTACCGATATTATCCTGTATATCGACGACGAAAACAAGGACTTCCTGAATAAGGAAAAGATCAGCGGCCTGCTGACCAAATATTGCCGCTTCCTCCCCGTCCCCATTGCATTCGGCAAGAAACAGGAATGGAAAGACGGTAAATACGTCGATACCGATGAAGATAATATCATCAACGAGATCACACCGGCATGGGTTCGTAAACCGGCTGATATGACAGACGAAGATTATAAGAAATTTTATCGTGACCTGTATCCTATGTCGGAAGAACCATTGTTCTGGATTCACCTGAATGTGGATTATCCGTTCAACCTGACCGGTATCTTGTATTTCCCGCGTATCAAGAGCAATCTCGACTTGCATCGCAATAAGATCCAGTTATATAGTAATCAGGTATTTGTTACCGACTCTGTAGAAGGTATCGTTCCCGAATTCCTGACATTGTTGCACGGTGTACTCGACTCTCCGGATATTCCTCTGAACGTATCCCGTTCTTACTTGCAGAGCGATCAGAACGTGAAGAAGATCTCCAACCACATCACAAAGAAAGTAGCTGATCGTCTGGAAGAAATGTTCAAGAACGACCGTCCCCAGTTTGAAGAAAAATGGGATAGCCTGAAACTCTTCATCCAGTATGGTATGTTGAGCGACGAAAAGTTCTACGACCGTGCTGCTAAGTTTGCTCTTTTGAAAGATGTGGACGGCAAATACTATACATTTGAAGAATATAAAGCTTTGGTTGAAGCCAACCAGACAGATAAGGAAGGCAACCTGATCTATCTGTACACGACAAACGCAAACGACCAGTACAGCTATATCCAGGCTGCTAAAGACAAAGCATACAGCGTATTGATCATGGACGGCCAGTTGGATGTACATGCCATCAGCCAGATGGAACAGAAGTTCGACAAGACTCGTTTCGTGCGTGTTGACAGCGATACGATCGACAACTTGATCCGTAAAGACACAAACAACCAGGTAACGTTGGACGAAGATCAGAAGAACGCCTTGCAGGAAATGTTCAAGAGCCAGCTGCCGAAGATCGAAAAGACCGACTTTATCGTTACTTTCGAGGCATTGGGTGAAAATTCAAACCCTGTGATGCTGACCCAGAGCGAATATATGCGCCGTATGCGTGAAATGTCGGCTATGCAGCCGGGCATGTCATTCTACGGTGAAATGCCAGATAACTACAACCTGGTATTGAACACAGATCACGAATTGGTTAAGAAAGTTCTTTCTGAAGAAGAACAGAACTGCGATGAAAAGCTGAAACCGATCCTGGCTGACCTGAAAGGCTGGAAAGCCCGTCAGAGTGATTTGCGCGAAGCTCAGAACAGCAAGAAAGAAGAAGAAATTACTTCTGCTGAAAAAGAAGATATGACGAACACGAACCATAAGATCGACGAATTGACAGCACAACGCAACGCTATCCTGGCAGAATATGCCGGCAACAACAAGCTGGTCAGCCAATTGATCGACCTGGCATTACTGGCCAACGGTATGCTGAAAGGCGAAGCATTGAGCCAGTTCATCAAACGCAGTGTTCAGATGATCGGTTAACAGAGTAAAACAGCTTACTGTATATAAAAATGTTATATAAACCATTCACCCTTCACCCGGATAAGGTTAGCACATTGTAATACAAGGTGTTATAGCGGCAATAACGGGTGAATGGTTGGATAATAAGGTGAAGGGATTCTTTAAACCCTTCACCTTATTTTTTTATATTATCGTACAGTAGAAGCCTGGCTATTATCTAGTAACTCTAAAGTCTTTTACTTTTATCTCAAACACTATAACCTCTTCGCTTTTCAATATGGATCGTTAAGCTTGCCGACATAGGTCGTTAAGCTTTGCTACGTACATCAGTAAGCTTAACGACTTACGTCGGCAAGTAAACAAGTACCTTCCTTCGCCTTAGCTTTCAATAGCTTTGAACTTACTTTCCTTATATGTATTCCTTTATACTTCGAAGGGTGAAGGGTTTAAAGTAACCTTTCACCCTTTTATCCAACCATTCACCTTCTATTTCCCATCGTAATGACCTATACAATAGATTGTTACTGTTATGAAAGTGAAGGGTGAATGGTTTTTGTGTAAAATTACTATGTAAAAACCGAGAAGGGTTGTCTCTTACCTGAATGTCTGTATTCACTTTGTTTCTACTGTATACCCTTTTAGGTTGGCGAATGTCAGGATCGAGCTGGTGATAGCATTTCCTAGATCGTCTCCACTGTCGCTTCCCTCCTTTTTAAGTTCTTCTTCGATATAGGCCTGCCGTTTGATTGCCAGTTCGGCTATCTCCTTTTGCAGGGCGGTTCTCTCCTTTTCCTTTTGAGTGATGATCTTTTTTATTTCTTCGTTCGATTTGCCTTTCAACTCTTCGGGTAGTTCCTCCTTTCGGATGCTTGATAAGATGTTCTTATCTTCTTTCATCTTGTCTACCAGATCCCAGGAGGTATTTTTATAAACGGCTTTCGATTTGCTAACGGCACGCTCGGTATAGTTGGCGGATGAAATGGCATTGGCATTTTGGTCTTGCACCACCTGGTTTATTTTGCGTTCCTTTCCGATGCTACCGTAACTGACATACGTATCGTTCAGTTTCTCGTTGCAAAGAATGATTTGCGGATCGAAAGGTGTTTTAATTTGGCGGGTGACGGCATTGGCATCTATGTTGAAGAATTTGCCTTTTCCATGAATCGCGGCATCCTGCCAGAAGTCGCGTATACCCATTTCTTCATTGCCGCAATGGATCGTATTGACGAAGATATTACCATTTACCGCTTCGGTGATGGCAGTTTTGTAAGGGACAGAACCTTGCGTGAAGATTTCATTCCCGGCAATATAGATCAGCTTCATATCACTTTCGTTGCGTCCCCATTCCAGTTCCTTTACAGCCTTGCGGATGACGGTACCGCAGTATTCTTCGCTTCCGCTTGTCGTAAGGGCGAACAACTCTTGGGAGATCAGGTCGAGATCGACGGTCAGCGGAGTGATTTGCCGGATATAGTCTCCACCATATAGTTTATAGCTGCCGTATTCGTAGAGGGAGATTTCTATCTCCGGCGTTTCGCCTTTAAACTTCAGGGTGGTCAATGTATTGACAATATTCCATAAGCGTGACTTGGCTTGTTCGATCAGTCCCTGCATACTGCCGGAGGTATCCAGGAGGATAGCGACCTGTATTTTTGTCTTATTGGCGGCCAGTGTGTTTGCTACCTGAACGATGGCCGGATCTGCTTTCGGGGTTGCGTTTCTGGCTTCCAGTACGCAGCCTACTGAGGTTGTTAATGCTGTAAATAAGAAGCATAGTAGAATAATTCTTTTCATATTCAGAAATTTTTAATAGGTTTATGGTTCAAAAATAGGATGTTAAAAGTTAGGATTCCGGACAGAATGGGTGAACCGGGCTTTTGAGTTGGTGAAATATAGGATATAAATGTTTTAAATATGTTTACTTTACAATCTCAATAGAAACAATATGGATAAATTGGTTGCATACCTGACAATATTGCTGATAAGCTGCCTTTCTGTGACTGCCGGGGCACAGGACTCGGTTCGTACTGAGCGGAAAAGCAGTGCCAAAAAGGCATTAATGAATCTTTCCAAATCGCTCGAAAGCGGGAAGTCGGACGAGTCGGTTGCACTCGATTACGAAGCATTGGCCAAGACGCTTGCCCTTCAGGGTGAGTTCAAGAAAGCCGAAAGCTATCTGAGCCAAGCCCGTTCTTTATTCCATCAACTCCGTAACCAGGAAAAGACTGCCCAGATCGACCGGGAGATCGGACGGATGCAGGAAGCACAGGGAAAGATACAAGAAGCGATTCTCAGTTATAACAATGCCTGGCGTTTATCGCAGGATACTACTTTTAAGGCATTGAATATGAATGATGTCAACCGCTTAAAGAATATCTCTGATCCGGTCGGCCAATCTCCTTATATTCAGAAAAATATAGAAATACTGAATACCTCTCAGAAGCCGGAACAACGGGAAGACCGGGTTGCAGCCTTTCAACAGATGGCCTATGTCAATATGAAAATGGATGATAAGCAGGCAGCCCTCAGTAACCTGAACAGTGCGTTGGAAGAAGTAAAAGATCAACCGATGGAAGTCATCAAGGTACAAAGGGAGATTGCAAAGGTATATGTAGCCGACAGCCAGCAGGTAAAAGCATTGGCTTCTTTGCAGGAGTCTTACGACCTGGCACTGAAAGAGGGTCATACGATGGAAGCAAAGAAAAGTCTGGAACAGTTGGTGGCACAATACCGGAAAGAAAATCAGCCGCGTAAGGCACTCGACCTGTATGAGGATTTCATGGGTAGGCTGGAACCTCTGGTCAAGGCTGACAGCACGCTGATAGATCAGAAATTCTTCCAGGCGCATGAAGCACGGATCGCCCAACTGGAAAAGGAACGTGCCTTGAAAGATGAACTGATCAGGAAAAAGAACACCTTTAACTATGTATTGCAGGGATCGATTGTGCTGGTTCTCGTGTTCCTTCTTTTTATAGTAAAAGCCTGGTATTCGATTAAAAAGAAGAATAAGAAGATTGCCCTTCAGTCGCTACGGCGCGAGATGAACCCGCATTTCATCTTTAACAGCCTGAATAGCGTTAACCAGTTTATCGCCCAGAACAATGAGTTGGAAGCTAATAAATACCTCTCCTCCTATTCACGCCTGATGCGGAATATCCTGGAGAATTCGAATAAGGATTTTACGCCTCTTTCAACCGAGTTGGAGCAACTGAAAGAATATCTGGATCTGGAACATATGCGTTTCAATGATAAGTTCATTTATGAGATAGAAGTGGATGAGTCGCTCGATACCGACCGGGTATTAGTGCCTAATATGCTGATCCAACCTCATTTGGAAAATGCAATCTGGCACGGCCTGCGATATAAAGAGTCGGGCGGCTTACTGAAACTGTCGGTTAAGGCAGATGGCAACTATCTGTCTGTTACGATCGAAGACAATGGCATCGGCCTGAAAAAAAGCAACGAACTGAAAACCCGTCACCAGAAAGAACACCGCTCGCGTGGCCTCACAAACACCCACGAACGGATCAACCTGCTGAATAGTTTATACAACACCTGCATAACAATGGAAATAACCGAAAAGGAAGGCGAAGATACAGGCGTTGTCGTGCAGATCAGATTCCCTTTCAATGCCTGATATCTACTGTTTTCTGACAGGATATAATTGTATTTTCTTGCGTATGATAATTATATCCCGTAAGTTTGCTGCTTAATATATCTCATACGTTAAAACAACATTGATAACATGAATGACTCTATCAAAAAACTAAAGCAGAAGAGGGTGCTTCTCCTGGCACTGACCCTTCCGCTGCTTTCGCCGTTGACCATGCAAGGCATACAGAAAACCGATGTATGTCTCGAAATACAGCAGGATAAGAAGATTGTCCGGGCGAAACAGATTAATCCCACGACGGTTGAACTTTTGTTTTCCGATAATCAAAGAATGACATTTGATTTTTATGGAGAAAACATCTTCCGGATCTTCCAGGATAACAATGGGGGCATTATCCGCGACCCGGAAGCGAAGCCGGAAGCACAGATCCTGGTCGATAATCCCAGGAAACCGATAGCTCCCCTCACAGTGAAAGAAGACGGAAACATTATATCTATCAGTACAAAAGATATAAAGTTGGAGTTGGATAAGAACACATCCTTACTGAAAGTGACCAATCTGAAAACGAATACGGTCGCACTGGAAGAAGTGAAACCGGTAGTGTTTGAAAAAGGTAAAACAATCCTCACACTGAAAGAAAATCCGGGTGAATATTTCTATGGTGGCGGTGTGCAGAACGGACGTTTTTCACACAAAGGGAAAGCGATCGCCATCGAAAACCAGAATAGCTGGACGGACGGTGGTGTAGCATCCCCTAACCCTTATTACTGGTCGACGAACGGTTACGGCTTTATGTGGTACACCTTCAGTCCGGGTAAATATGATTTCGGAGCAGCTGAAAAAGGCACTGTGAAGTTATCGCATGACACCGATTATCTGGACGCTTTCTATATGGTCAATGAGGGTGCTGTACCTCTGTTGAACGATTTCTACCAGCTGACCGGTAACCCGGTATTATTGCCGAAGTTCGGTTTCTACCAGGGACATCTGAACGCTTACAACCGCGACTATTGGGTGGAAGACGAAAAAGGCATTCTCTTTGAAGACGGGAAACGTTATAAAGAGAGCCAGAAAGACAACGGTGGTGTTAAGGAATCGCTGAACGGGGAAAAGAACAATTACCAGTTCTCTGCCCGTGCCGTGATCGACCGTTATAAAAGCCATGATATGCCGTTCGGTTGGTTGTTACCTAACGATGGGTACGGTGCCGGATACGGACAGACCGAAACGTTGGATGGCAATATTCAAAACTTGAAAAACCTGGCGGATTATGCTCATCAGAATGGAGTGGAGATCGGACTCTGGACACAATCGGATCTGCATCCGAAACCGGAAGTCAGTGCCCTTTTGCAGCGCGATATAGTGAAAGAGGTACGTGACGCTGGTGTGCGTGTATTGAAAACAGATGTGGCATGGGTCGGTGCCGGTTATTCGTTCGGTCTGAATGGTGTAGCCGATGTAGGTCATATCATGCCTTATTATGGGAACAATGCCCGTCCGTTCATTATCTCTCTCGATGGTTGGGCTGGAACACAACGTTATGCCGGTATCTGGTCGGGCGACCAGACAGGCGGACAATGGGAATATATCCGTTTCCATATCCCGACTTATATCGGTTCGGGATTGTCCGGTCAGCCGAATATCACTTCCGATATGGACGGTATCTTCGGTGGAAAGAATCTGGCAATGAACACACGTGATTTCCAGTGGAAAACATGGACTCCGATGGAATTGAACATGGATGGTTGGGGTTCAAACGAAAAATATCCCCATGCCCTTGGAGAACCCGCAACATCGATCAACCGCTGGTATCTGAAACTTAAATCGGAGTTGATGCCTTATGCGTATAGCATTGCGAAGGAAGCTGTAGACGGTAAACCGATGATCCGTGCCATGTTCCTGGAATACCCGAATCCGTACACGTACGGCAAGGCTACGGAATATCAGTTTATGTACGGCCCCTATTTCCTGGTTGCTCCTATCTATCAGGAAACACAGGCGGATGAAAAAGGAAACGATATCCGTGATGGTATTTATCTGCCGGAAGGTGTTTGGGTGGATTATTTCACAGGAGAAAGATATGAAGGAAACTGCGTTATCAATAATTTCGCTTCTCCACTTTGGAAACTTCCGGTATTCGTGAAGAGTGGTGCAATTATTCCGATGACGAATCCTAATAATAATGTATCTGAAATCAACAAGGGACTGCGTATCTATGAATTTTACCCTGCAGGTTACAGTTCATTTACAGAATACGATGATGATGGCCTGACGGAAGCCTATAAACTAGGTGAAGGTACTACAACACTGATCGAATCTGAAGTTGACGGTTATGATCCTACCCTGACCCTGGTATTGGGAAATAAGACAATCCCGGTAGGCAAGAAAGAAGGTAAGAATAATGTAACGATCACAATTCACCCGACAGAAGGTAATTTTAATGGTTTTGTGAAAGAGAAAGCAACGGAGTTGCGTATCAATGTTACTGAAATGCCTAAAAAGATTGCAGCTAAAGTCGGTAAAAACAAAGTAAAATTGGCCGAAGTCCATTCAATGGCTGAATTCTCTAAAGGTGAAAATGTTTACTTCTACGATGCAGCCCCTAACCTGAATAAGTTTGCAACCCCGGGAAGCGAATTTGAAAAGGTAACGATTACCAAGAACCCGCAATTATTGGTTAAACTGGCTTCTACCGACATTACTGCCGATGAAATTACACTGAATATTGAAGGTTATAACTTCAACACCGCTAACACACACAAGGTTACAACCGGAGCATTAACAGCTCCCAACGGACAGGTTGCCGCCGAAAATGTAGAAGCTTATACTCTGAAACCAACCTGGAACAAGGTAAGCAATGCCGACTACTACGAAATCGAATTCAACAACATGCTGTACACTACTATCAAGAATACAGAACTGCTGTTCGATGGACTGGAAGCTGAAACAGACTACACATTCAAGCTTCGTGCAGTCAATAAAGACGGTCATTCCGACTGGAATACATTCAGTACGAAAACGAAGTCTAACCCGCTGGAATTTGCTATCCAGGGAATTCGTGGCGAAGTGACGGCCGAAGTACAGGAAGGCTTCGAGGTTTTCCGTTTGTTCGACTTTGCCGAGCTGGGCGATATGTTCCATACGAAGTACCGCAAGAATGCCATACCGTTCGATATGATCATCGACTTGCGGACGGTGAACCAGTTGGATAAATTCCATTACCTGTCTCGTCAGGATGGCGGTAACGGTACGATGTTGAGAGGTTTTGTTTCCTATAGTATGGATAAAGAAAACTGGACTCCGGTCGACTCCTTCCGGTTTGAACGTAACGGTGATGTGAAGATATTCGAATTCAAGGACAAACCGAAAGCACGTTACATCAAGCTGAATGTGACTGAAGGTGTAGGCAATTACGGTTCAGGCCGCGAATTATATGTATTCAAAGTTCCCGGAACAGAAAGTTATCTGCCGGGTGATATCAATAACGATAAGAAGATCGATAGCAACGACCTTACTTCATATATGAACTACACGGGTCTGCGTAAAGGCGACAGCGATTTCGATTATGTAAGTGCAGGTGACATCAATCAGAACAACCTGATCGATGCCTATGATATTTCGGTCGTTACCACTCAGTTGGATGGTGGTATCGAAGAACAGGGTACTGAAAAAGCGGCCGGTACGATCGAGATCAGCACTCCGAAACAGACATACAATAAGGATGAGATCGTGGAAGTCAAGGTAACGGGAAAAGATCTCAAAGCAGTTAATGCCCTGAGCTTTGCTTTGCCTTACGATCAGCAGGATTATGATTTTGTGGGTGTGGAACCGTTGAATCTGAAAGCAATGGAGAACCTGACTTACGACCGTCTGCATACAAACGGCCAGAAAGCACTGTATCCTACTTTCGTTAATCTCGGCGACAAGGAAACACTGGAAGGAACTACCGATCTGTTTGTCCTGAAACTGAAAGCAAAACGCAAAGTGAAATTCAGCTTAAAGGCAATTGATGGTTTATTGATCGATAAGGATTTGAATATGTGCAAGTTCTAACAACTATCCATAGTTAATATACAAGAATCCCTTGTTTCAGTAATTGTCTGAAGCAAGGGATTTTTTATGGGTATTATTATTATCTTTGACAAAATGAAATCTGTTAGATGTCTGAATTATAATAGAACACTTATATGGAAATGCTGCAAAAAATAAGAAGTGTAATTGTTGAAGATGAATCGGCTGCCCGCGAAGCACTTAAGAATTACCTGGCTAAATATTGTCCTGCCGTCGAAATTATCGGGGAAGCGCACGATTGCAAATCAGCTGTCCCCCTATTGCACGAGTTGGAACCGCAGTTGGTCTTTCTCGATGTGGAAATGCCTTACGGGAATGCCTTCGATGTGTTGGAAGGATGCAAAGACCTGTATTTTGAAACTATCTTTGTGACCGCATTCTCCGAATATTCGCTTCGGGCATTAAACCAGAGCGCCGCTTATTATCTCCTGAAGCCCGTGAGTATCGAAGAACTGATATTGGCCGTAAACAAGGTACAACAGCATATTATAAACCGTGAAATATTCAACCGGAATAAAATACTGGTAGAAAACCTTTGCGAACCTAAACCCGAAAAGCGGCAGGTGATCCTCCCCACGCTGGAAGGTTTTGAAGTGATCCGCATGGAAGATATTATCCGTCTACAGGGGAACGGTAATTTTACGGACATTTACCTAAAGGATAAAACAAAGAAAATGGTATGTCGCTTCCTGAAATATTTTAGCGAGATACTTCCCTTTCCCTTTGTTCGGGTGCATAAATCGCATATCATTAATTTTCATTGCGTCAAGTCGTACCATAAAGGTTCGGGCGGATATATCGTATTGGAAGATAATACGGAAATAGAAATCTCTCCCAGTTATAAGGATGATTTTCTCCGGTTGCTTAAATCCTAGCCTTCTTAGTCAATGTCAACTATTACGGAACTCCTGCGGAGTCATTCCCGTATGCCTTTTAAAGTACCGGTTGAAGAAGGACATATTGTTGAAACCTAATGAAAATGCTATTTCTTTAATGGGTAGATCGGTTGATTTTAACTGTGCCTTAATATCCATCAGGACAATGGCCGTGATAATTTCCAAAGCCGTTTTACCCGTCTCCTTTTTGATGGTCGAACAGAAATGTGAAACGGTAACTCCCAAGTGCTCAGCATAAAAAGCGACATTGCGCTGGGTCGTGTAATGATACATGACGAGCTTTATAAACTCCCGGCACATTTCCTTGCTACGCGTATATAACGGATTTTTCCATTTCCCATGATTCTTATATAACTCGGCCGTCCCTTGCATGAAGATCGTGAATACAGATTTGACAATATCCTTATTTCCTAAAGTACAGGGAAGCGAATAGGCATGCAAAAGCGGCTTGAAAACATCCAGATAGAGTTGTGTGAGATCTTCGGATAGATGTATAATGGGATCTTCCGTCAACATGGGAAGTAGCTTGATCGTAGTTAATATCAGGTTATTGTTTTCCATAAACTCCTGTGAGAAGCAAGCATAATAAAAATGGGCATCCGGTGAAACTTCGTTGATCTGTATAAAACAATCCGGAGTCAATGTAAGGAAGTCATATTGTTTAATAGTGTATCCGGATAGATTAAGTGTGACGTGTACTCTGCCTTTTACACATAGGGCGAAGAGCACAGCATTCATTTTACACGAGTAGTTGACGTATCGTTTCAACATATCTCCGGTAATATTGTCGCCGGCTATAAAATCCATAGGGATATCGAATATAGGTATGTTTTCCTCCATATTGTTCAGATTTATGACTTTCAAAGATAGTATATTTGATGTTGATACGATGAATAATCGCAAAAACAGAACATAGAAACCCAATAATAGGAATTGACGGTTCCGTCAAAAACCGTGTACTTTGCATTCGTTTTAAACAATAGGGGAAATGAACAGAATACGTTTTCTTTTGTTTTATATTCGCAGAGTAGATATATTTTATCAAAAAAGTTATAATTATGGAAATAGAAAAGATCGGAGAAAATGCCGGTAAAGTCTGGCATGAGATGAATAAAGGAAGAGAATTGTCGATACCGGAACTAAGCAGGCTGATTGATCTGAGTCATGAAGATACCACCTTAGCAATTGGATGGCTGGCACGTGAAAATAAAGTTTATATACAACGAAAGAACGGCCAGATATTTGTTAGTAACGGCATGATACAAGGGTTATATTTCGGTTGATCATATATGGCGTCAGAAAATCTCTTTTCTGACGCTCTTTTATTAAATGACTTTCATGTACTCTCTATTATTTATATAGGTAAGTGCCGCCCCTATGGCTGTACGGTATTCTGCATATTCAGGAATGTGGAAACAGGTGTTGTACATCACTTCCAGTTTGGGGAATATCTCTTTGCATTGAGGAAGTTTCGTCAGGTTACCGATCAGTATGAAATCACGTATATCGCTGTTCAATGCTGCTAATATCACAGACTGGCCGATGCATTGGAGTACCATATAAATAATACCCAGCGCAACATCTTCCAGTGAAGAGTTGGCATCGGCTTTCCCAAATGTAGAAGCTGTTGCATCCAAAGGGAGCCCGGGTAACGGTATATTACATATATCCTGTATTTGCAGGTTGATATTGGTTATGTCTCCTTTTAAGGCCAACTGGACAACCTGCCGTATATCCTGTGTTTTAAGAAGTAATTTGGATAAGCCAAGCACTGTTCCTCCCCCGATACCTATGCCGCCGATATGTTCTATCTTCTCCCCTTCTACCTTGACGAAAGATGTTCCCGTTCCCATACTGACAACGATTAGTTTCTCTATCTGGGTCAGATACTGCGCTCCGAGCCCATTGGCCAGGAATTCATCGGTCTTGGCTGTTGGCAAACCGTATAACGGTTGGTTTATATAAGCGCTGCCAACACCTGTCAGCATTACTTTTTCAACTGCCGATAAAGGGATGTCATTATCATATAAATATTTGCCGAATGCCCCGAATAATGAAGTTACCGGGTCGGTTGCCCGAACAAACATCGGACTCTTTATTTCCTGTCCGTCGATGCCTACAATTTTGGTGGTACTTCCTCCTACATCTATACCGATTACTATTCCCATGACTTTTAAGTTCTGTTTGCGCAAAGATACTACAATTATTGTGCATTCTTTACGGCAATAGAATTACTATATAGCAGAAAATTACTATCTTCACGGGGTAAGTTTAATATTCAAAGGAAAGGTTAGTTATGTTTGAAGAATTTAATTTCCAACAAATGATCAGTGCCTTTATCGTACTGTTTGCCGTGATTGATATTATTGGGTCTATTCCTATTATTATTAACTTGAAAGACAAGGGAAAAGAGGTGAACGCCCTGAAAGCGACGGTTATCTCTTTTCTGTTGATGATCGGTTTTTTCTATGCCGGCGACTTCCTGCTGAAACTCTTCCACGTGGATATTGAGTCGTTTGCCGTAGCCGGAGCGTTCGTTATCTTCTTACTATCTCTGGAAATGATACTTGATATCGAAATCTTTAAAAATACGGGGCCGATCAAGGAAGCGACGCTTGTCCCTCTCGTCTTTCCCCTACTGGCGGGTGCCGGCTCGTTTACCACTTTATTATCGTTAAGGGCGGAATATGCCAGTGTAAATATTGTCGTGGCATTGATCCTGAATATGCTGTGGGTTTATTTTGTGGTTCGTATGACGAAACAAGTAGAGCGTTTACTGGGAAAAGGCGGGATCTATATCATACGCAAATTCTTCGGAATCATTTTGCTGGCTATCTCCGTCAGGTTGTTTACGGTAAACATTACCCTCCTGTTGGACGCCCTGCATCATCAATAAATGTATAATATGGAATAAGTGTACAATTTTCATTAAAAGAAAATTCTCCTATCTTTGTGCAATTGAAAGACACATACATATTATAATTTATTATCATGAAAAAGAACGGATTCAAAGTATTATGGGCAACATTCCTATGTTTGTCCTTGCACATTTGCAGTTATGCGCAGGCTGAAAACCAACAGGAGAAAGATTATGTAGCTTATCTCTTTGCCTACTTCACCGGAAACAATGTAGAGCAGGAAGCCATACATTTCGCAGTGAGCGTAGACGGTTATAATTACAAGGCGCTGAACAACAATCAGCCTGTTATCGACTCGAAAAAGATCAGCTCTACCGGCGGTGTACGCGACCCCCATATCCTGCGTTGCGAGGATGGGAAAACGTTCTATATGGTAGTCACCGACATGACTTCCTTCAAAGGATGGGACTCCAACCGTGCAATGGTTTTATTGAAATCCACCGACCTGGTGAACTGGTCGTCAAGCGTAATCAATATACAGGAAAAGTATGCAGGACAAGAAGACCTGAAACGTGTATGGGCTCCGCAAACGATCTATGACCCGCAAGCAGGAAAGTATATGGTTTATTGGTCTATGCTGCATGGTGACGGCGCAGATATTATCTATTATGCATATGCCAACAAAGACTTTACCGACATTGAAGGGGAACCGAAACAGTTATTTTTCCCCGAAAACGGTAAATCCTGCATCGACGGCGACATAATCTATAAAGACGGCACTTTCTACATGTTTTATAAGACCGAAGGACATGGGAACGGTATCAAACTGGCAACAACCTCTTCCCTTACTTCCGGCCAATGGACTGAATACGACGGATACAAGCAACAGACAACGGATGCCGTAGAAGGATCGAGCGTTTTCAAGCTGATCGGTTCCGACACTTACATTTTAATGTATGATGTCTATATGAAAGGCAAGTATCAGTTTACGGAAAGTAAGGATCTAAAGAATTTCAAAGTGATAGACCACTCTATTTCAATGGACTTCCATCCCCGTCATGGCTCGGTTATACCGATTACCCGTGAAGAGCTGAAGCGACTTAAAGATAATATGCCAATGTGATAATGGCACATTGGCATATTTACGCATTATTCCCCCTTATTCAGGAATTTAAGCATATCTTTTCCCGGTTTGAATTTTACGCTGTTGCGAGCCGGGATTAGTGCAGGAGAGCCTGTTTGCGGATTACGTCCGGTACGTTCACTCTGCGGCCATAGTGTAAATCCCTGACTGGTTATTGCTCCTTCTTCCATGAGCACTTCTGCTAATGTGTCCCCTGATTTCGTAAATCATGCGGATGAAGCAGGAATGATCGATTATTTAAAGATCACAAGAAGTTTATTAATATATTTTATCAACCTTCTTTGCAGCATTTTCAAGCTCTTATCCATCTTCACTGATATAAACATTTAATAATTTAGTGATATTAAGCTATGAAGACGTTGAAATTACTTTTAATGGCCACGGGAGTATTATTTACTTCTTTAACCTTTCAATCTTGTTTGGATGATGATGACTATAATTATGGGTATCTAACGCCAAACGCCCTTGTAACAGTAAAGCCGGTTAGCGATAATTCGTTCTTCCTGCAACTGGATGACACTACAACCTTATTACCTGTAAACATTACTTCTTCTCCTTACGGAAACAAAGAAGTAAGAGCTTTGGTTAATTGCAGGGAAGTGAATGAGCCCGCTGAAGGCTATAGTAAAGCTGTCTATGTAAACTGGATAGACAGTATCCTGACAAAACAAATAGCACCGGATCTGGGAGTAGAAAATGATTCTGTATATGGTACCGATCCCGTAGATATGATTAGAGATTGGGTTACTATTGCAGAAGATGGTTATCTGACACTCCGTTTCAGAACAAACTGGGGAGATCGTAACAAAGCTCATTTTGTAAACTTGCTGGCAAGCCAGGATCCGGCTAATCCTTATGAAGTGGAATTCCGGCACAATGCTTATGGAGATGTTTATGGAGTCGAAGGGGATGGATTGGTTGCATTCAACCTGGGTAGTCTGCCTGATACAGAAGGTAAAACGGTTAAACTGAAATTGAAGTGGAAATCGCCCGTCGGAGATAAATCGGTAGAGTTCGATTATTGTACGCGTAAGGCTACTCTTGGAAAATCTTCAATTGGTGACGAAAGGAGTGTGTTGAATCTGAAATAAATACAGAGTATATCAATTTAAGAGTGGTAAATAAAATATACCGGAACAAAAAAGCTACATCAAAATTATTGATGTAGCTTTTTTGCTTATATCCCCTCAGAAATTATCAGTCGGAAGAATTTTCAATATGACGGTACTCACTTGGTAACATTTTGTATTTGGACTTGAACTGACGTAAAAACGTACGGGTTGTCTTAAATCCCGATTCGTCAGCTACTGCATCTACGGTTTTATTGCTATCGTCCAATAATAATGTGCAGGCATATTCCAGACGATGGTTATTCACCAGTTCCAGGAGTGTCATATTGGCTTTTGCATTCAGAGCCTTATTGACAAGCTCTTTATTGATATGACAACATTTTCCTACTTTTGCTATATCAATACCTTTATCCAGATAATGCTTTTCGGTAACAATAAACCGGATAATCGAAGCATAAATTGATTCAAACTCTTCAATAACCGAAAGAGATTTTTCTCCTTTAACAGCCACCAATTCATTCTTTTTCTGACGACGATAATAATAGATCATATAGCCTAACAATATGAAAATAACCAGTGAAATAAAACTATATAACTGATAATATTCAATTATCTTTTGTTGTTCTGCAATTTTATGTTCTAGCTCAGTCAACAAAAGAATCAGGAAGACTATTATTAAAGATTCCATTTATAATATCATTAATTAGTGCAATGAGATAATACCAACAATTCAACCGATTGTTCCCAATATGTTAAAATGGGATAATATTTCTTTTTTATATTGCCTGCCGATAGGGATCATATGTTCGCCGATATAAAATGTATTACCTATATAACTGGTGACATGATTCTTGTTAATAATAAAAGAACGATGTACCCGGAGGAATAAAAGTTCCGATAGATGTTGCATCGTTTCAGCCAGTGTGTATGATACTGTTATTTTACCTGTCTGTAAATAGAAATTACAATAGCTTCCCGATGCTTCAATATAAAGAATATCACTAAATGATATTTTACGGAAGTGATCCTGAATTTTGATAAAGATATTATCTAATGTGTTTTTATCTGTGCAACTTGATGCATTAGCTGCCGTTTCTACCTGTGTTTGTTCCTTTAAATTGAGTGTATTCATTTTGTTTCATGTTTATAGGCTTAATGAGCCTTGGTTATGTCAACAAAAATAAGTAGGAAGCCAGGTTTTGTAATTCCAGAATGTTTCTTATTCAATTATTTTTATATTGTTCTTATTATCAGATTATTAAATGTTGAGCTAAATGCTTTTTCATTTATGATTTAAGAATAAAATATATAATATCGGAATATCTTCATTAGGAATTAAGCTTCATTTTCTTTCTCCATTGGGAAGGTGGTATATGATGTCGCGCATTAAAAGCCTGATAGAATGTAGATGAAGTTTGAAAGCCCACCAACTCGGAAATTTCTATAACCTTTATATTGGTATCCTTTAACCATACTTCTGCTTCATCCAGACGAAGAGCCGTCAGATAATCAGAAAAGCGAACTCCTAATTGCTGATTAAAGTAATGACTTAATGAAGTGGCATTCGTGCCAAGTTTACTGGCAAGTATTTTTAGGGTCAGATCAGGATTGTGCAGGATATCCGGTGATTTCAATAGACTGATTATTCGCTCTCCCTCTTCCTGGTTGAATTGAGTCGATACTTCTATTTTCTCTTTTGGATTAGCTTCAGTTCTGATACAAAAATAAGGTAATAGGTAAAAGCCTATTTTACGCTTTACAGTCCGGTAAAATACGGACTGTTTCAATAAATATACACCAATAAGAATAAGTGACAGATTATACAGAATATTGCATATATAACTCGGAGTAAGCATACTCATTACAGAAATGAATATGAAACATAAAACGCAAAATAACTCTCTTTTAATAATTTGTATTTGTGGTATATTATCGTTTATTCTGTTTAAAAGACGTGGCAGATAAACAAACAATTGTACCGCCAGAAGCAAATAACAGCTGATACGGAAGGAGCCCCACCAAGTAGAGCGATCAAGTCCGAATTCATGCCAGCTATAGATCAATTTATCGGGTACCGGATTGAATAATGTCATCGCTACATAAATAACAGCTAATACTCCTGGAGGAAGTAAGTGTCGTCTCCATTGTCGTGCATCCGGTAAACGATTAGTTATCCGAAAACGGAAATACAAATAAAATAAGGGAGTGAGCAATGTGAAAGCCCAACTGTTCAAACTGGAAATAAGGGCAATCTTTCTGAAAAGGAAGAGTCCTTCATACCAACTGTTGTAAAAAGAAACAACACAGAGTACCAGCGTGATGAAAGTTGTAAGTATGGTCTTTTTGTTATATCTGCCGTATTGTAACAAAGAAATCCCGGCGATGCTTAAAACACCCCAGGCTAATAAGGAAGTACAAATAACTAAAATCTGAAATAATAATGATAACATAAAAACATTTCTGAATGCAAATGTACTTACTAAAGTTTATAAATGCAGGTTTCTTTGTTTTTTTTATTTTCAGACGATAAGTGAACAAAATAAAATAGCTTATTTTGTACTGCCATAAGGCTTTTAACAGTAGGTGATCTACAAGAGAAGATGAACAAGCATAGTTGTAAGAAAGCTTTTGAGGTATTTTTCTTTGTCTTTTGTTCGTTAACAATTAACGGACAAGAGAAAACAACAGTACCTGATACCCTTCGCAATATCCGGCTCCGGGAGGTGGTAGTCACGGCTACTCCATCAGATGCACCGGGTACCAGCTCCTTGATTGGCCACGATGCTATCCGGCATATACAAGCAACAAATTTATCAGACCTGTCTCAATTATTGCCCGGTGTACTTACCCGTAATCCTGATTTGAATTCTCCTGCTGTCTTCACAGTCCGTAGTGCTACATACGAGAATACGACAAATGCACTGGGAACCGCTATACTGGTAGATGGAATGCGAATGAACAATAATATGAATATGCAGCAACTAGGATTTGAAGGTCAAGGTAGCCTGTTTAACAGTTCTGCTCTTTCCGGATTTGATGTCCGTTCGATTTCACCTGCTTCCATAGAATCTGTAGAGGTGATACGCGGAGTGCCTTCGGCCCGCTATGGGGATGCTACCAGCGGCGTTGTATTGGTAAACTCGAAAGCCGGATTGCAACCTTATACGGTGGGATTGCGTTTTACGGCAACTGAGAAATTGGCTTCTATAGGTAAAGGTATGGCTATGGGAGCGAATGGTGGTATTCTCTATCTGGGAGCAGATTATGCACTTTCATCGCAAGATCCCCGACTGCCGGAACAAACATTTCAACGGATAGGTATTCAAATAGCTCACGCGAAAGACTTTGCTACGGCATCACTTCGTTTTAATTTGCGGGGATATTGGACACAAGATAAAGGAGGCAGAGGTCGCAACACTATTGACGGTGAATATCAGAAAGCCTTTAACCGAGGCTTTTCATTCTCGGCAAACGGACGATGGAATTTAAATAAATCCTGGATTTCAAACTTGGAATATCATGCCGGATTGACCTATAGTTACCAGAAGAATGAATCGAGTATATATTATTCAAGCACGCAGCAGGTAACAACTTATACCCGTCAGCCGGGTGAACAGGCCGGTATATTTTTAGCTCCCAACTACTTTAGCGATCTTTCAGTGGAAGGGAAACCGTTATCCGCAGATGCCTCACTTACGGCCAATCTCAGAGGTACACTATCGAATAATATATATAATCATTTTATGCTTGGTCTGGAAATGGGGACAGAGGGTAACCGTGGAGAAGGTATTCAGTTCGACCCTCTCCGCCCGTCGTTGGAAATGATCCGAATGCGTACCCGTTCTTTTCGGAGTATTCCCTTTGTACATCAATATATAGCTTTCGCAGAAGATAAGGTCACTTTCCATACAGGAAAGATGAGAACTGAAATACAAGCTGGTGTACGTTTCACCAAACTGCAAACAGAGGCATTGCGTTATGCCCCGACAGCAGAACCGCGTATCAACGTCAGACAGATTCTGTTGGAACAAAATGAAAATACCCTGCTGAAGCACCTTAGTATACGCGCTGGTTGGGGACTGATGCGTAAGATGCCGGTCTTAGCTTATTTGTATCCGGATAAATCCTATACCGATAAAAATAGCTTTACTTATAATGATATGGAAAATAACGAGCGACTGACTGTGATGCATACTTTTGTGACCGATCATACTTTTAATCCAAATTTGCGCTTACCGATAAACCAAAAATTGGAGTTAGGACTTAACCTGCGGCTAGGACAAATGACTGCCGATATTGTATGGTTCAGAGAGCATCTTCGGAATGGATTCAGCACAACGGAACAAGCTGAACCTTTTACATACCGCCGTTACGATCCGTTAACCGGTAAAGGGGAACGTCCCGAGCTGACTCCCGATGGTGTAATAAACAACGGGAAGCCTCTCTCCTACACTACCCTTGCGACGTTCGCCACTTTCACTTCCCCGGAAAATGGTATTGAGCAATTGAAACAAGGCATTGAATATACATTCGATATGGGGCACTGGAATACTTTGCATACTTCACTGTTTATCAGTGGCAGTTATTTAAAGTTACATGAAAAAAACACGGCATTGTCAGCAGTGTATCCTCAGGTTGAACTAAATGGTAAGCCATATCCGTATGTCGGTATTTATGAAGCAGATCACTTGGTTTCTAATCTGCGGGTCTGGCAACAATTCAATACCCGTTTCCAGTTCATCACCCAGTTACCCCGCATCGGTTTGATCACTACTTTAACTTTACAGGCCGTATGGATGGATAAACAACGCCGTGGCATGGAAAGCAGTTACAATAATCCCGTTTACCTGATCGACGATAATGGGAACCGGCTCGATGGAGATTCGATGACCGATATAGAACACCGTAAACGTCTCAATCCAGTATATTATATGGATAGTGATGGAGTACGACATCCCTTCACTCCGGAAATGGCGAACGATAAACGTTTCGCTGATCTGGTGCTGGATGCTGGCACACTGACCCGGTATCAGGAAGATTCGTTCGGCCCCTATTTCCTGTTGAATCTTCGGGTAACGAAAGAGATAGGGCGTTATGTATCAGTTGCTTTTTGTGCCAATAATTTTACGCAATCGAATCCAAAGAAATACACCAGTAGCACACAACAATATACGATTCAAAATCCCGGTTTATATTATGGAGCCGAGATGACGATCCGGTTTTAAAAGAGTTTTTAATATAGATAACAAACATCAAATGAAAAAAGGTTTTTACTTATTACTTGCTTTTGTTTTATTCTTTGCTTCCTGTTCGGAAGATGAGAAACAATCTTCCAGTATTTATATCCAGCTAGTAGCTCCCGAAGGTTATCCAACGTTGCCTTATGAAGAAATGGAAGTTGCACTGACAAATAAAGATCAGGGAACTGTGTATTCTGTGCATTGTTCATCTACAGGAAAGGCTTCATTCAACGTTGAACCGGGTTACTATGCTGCTTCGGTACATTATCAAGCTGCTTCCGGACTGATTTTTAGCGGAAGAATAGAATCTTTATCGTTGCTTTCAGACCTGGAACAAGGTGTGATAGAGCTACCGTTATCACAGGCTAAAATAAATGCTCTTGTCATTAAAGAGATTTACTTTGGTGGTTGCAAGGGATTGAATGATAAAGAATATCAGGCAGATCAGTATGTGACCTTATATAACAATTCAGATCAGACAATTTATCTGGATGGTTTGTGTGTCGGAATTGTGGATCCGGGTAACAATCTGGAATCTCCCTGGATGAATTATACGGATATGAAACGGATTCCGGTAAATGATCTGACCTGGCAGTTTCCCGGAAAAGGGAAAGAATATCCTTTGGCACCGGGAGAAGAAACAACCATTGCCACGAATGCCGTGGATCATACGGGCGGAGAGTTTCAACACGCCAACTCTGTCGATCTGTCCGGGGTCGATTGGGGATTTTGGGATGTGAGTCTTGAACGGCAAAATATTACTGCCGGTGTTAAACCCATGACGTTGCTCGCAAATCTGAATCCTTTATTAGTAATGTACTCTCTTCCGGTTTTTGGCCCCACATTTATGGTATTCAGCTTGCAGGATTTACCGGAAGAATATGTACAAGATCCGGATAATCGCGAACCGCGTCCCCAGGCGGCTAATCAGGACAAGCGTTATCTGATGGTTCCTCAGGAATGGGTAATAGACTGTATAGAGTGTGTGAAAGATATCAATTCACCTAAGCGAGTGCCTAATGAACTTGATAACGGGAAATGTTATATTCCGGGAGACAGGTATTCAGGCCGGTCGATTATCAGAAAGAAAACAGGAATGGCAGACGGACATGTTATTTATCAGGATACGAATAATTCCGCCGAAGATATGGAAGTTACATTTGCTACCCTAAAAACAAAATAATGGCCATGAGAAGCCGGGAAATATTGTTCGGACTATTATTTTCGTTATCCACGACGGTTTCTGCTCAAACGGATACGTTGTATATACCTTCGATAAAAGAAGTGTATAGACACAATAGCTGGTTGGGCGGCGCTAATCCTGTAGGATTGTCGTTCAACCGTTTCCGCTCTTTCTCTATGGCGGAAGCAAGTTACGGCCATCGCAAAGGAAATTTTGGAAACGTCAGTCTTCCGGCTTCTGCGGATGTGTACTCTGTATATAGCGAATCATTTCAGACTGTAAATAAAGTGTCGCTTTATGGTAAGATCGGTTACACCCAGTTTCAGAATCGACAACAGAACTGGAATGGAATGACAGGTGACTATTGGCAGGCTGTAAACTTGTGTGACTCCATAAGTGGCAAACAGCGTTCGGAGCAATATCAATTGTCGGGAGGTTTTTCTCTGCCGATCCATCGGCAATGGTTGCTGGGTGTAAAAGCGGATTATAAAGTACAGCTGACTGCCAAAGATATTGATCCACGAAATAAAAATCAGTGGATGGAGTGGCACCTTACACCGGGTGTGGGATATCTGTGCGGGAATTTACATTTGGGCGCGTCACTGCTTTATGTCCGTCGAAAAGAGACCATAAATTATCAAAATATGGGTAGTCATACAACTTATCCCGTCCTGGTAGCTTATCCGTTGGGGTTCTTTAAAACCTTATCATGGGGCGAAAATGTGAATTGGTATTATACCGGACAAGAGGTTGGTGGTGCTTTACAGTTTGACTTGAATCGTGGTTCTTTCCAATTATACCAGGAAATCTGTGGGAGTTTCGCCGGACAGACAGTAGAGAGTGACCGTATAAAAAATAAGAAAGAAGGCGAAACGGATAGCTGGCAGGTGGAGTATAAAGGTAAGTTACAGCAGGTGTTCCCCGATTGCAGGCATGAATGGGAATGGCTGGCTACATTTAGTCATGCTGATAACTTTGACCCATTGCAGCATCAAGTGGAATCGGATACCTGGCAATCGGATGGAAGATTACTTCGCTCTACCCGGCGCACAAGCCAATATGCTTTGAATTATGGATATTATCGGTTACGTGATGCCTGGCATTCCTGTTTTTATATCCTTTCAGGTATTAGTTATCGTCAGGCGAAAACATCTTTATTATTCTATCCGGCGGAGTATACACAGCCGATTCACCGGTTTACAATCCATACTACATTTGTTCAAAATTTTTTATTACCAAATGCCTTACTCGATTTATCTCTGGGAGCTCAATATGGGAAAGGTAGCGGATCGATTATGGAAGAAAAGCAGCTGTCACCTGAAGAAAATGCTCCGGAAATCACCTTATGGCAAAATCATAGCAGATTACAGCAAGTGTTCGATTATGAAACAATGTCGCGCTGGGGTTTACATTCTTCTGTAACTTATACCAGATCAGCTTCTTTTCGCTGGTTTATTCGGCTGACGTTTGATTTTGAAAAGACACCTCGAAATGTAATTTATACTGATTCACGAAAAATAACGGCACAAATCGGATTGCTATTTTAAATAGAATATGTAGTTTTGATAAACAATTAAAAAAACACAGTATTATGGAAAGTAATGAAAGGAAAATTTTAGGACAGACTGAACAGGATATACCTAAAACATTATGGACTATTGATCGTTCAAAATGCAATGTTTGTGGAGAATGTGTAGATGCTTGTAAGCGCGGAATACTTATAGTTAAAGATAAGATGATAATAATAACTAGTCAAATAGATTGCAATTGGTGTGGAGATTGTGCTGGCGCTTGTGCATCTGATGCTATTGAATTGACTTAATAGAAAAAATGAAAGCATTCCATCTATTTCTTCTTATATTCTTCATATATATCGGTTGTACAAATCAGGAAAAAATCAGTCTATTAGATAAAGAAATAGCTGCAACATCTATTTTATCTTTATCATTTGATTCTTTATTGCAAGAGGTACAAAACCTACCATCCCAACAGCAAGATGCAATCTTATATCAAATTTCCTATCGGAATGAAAAAGATATAGATGGAATGCAAAAACAAGAAAAACTCTTATTGAAAGGTCTTCCTCTCACATCCAAAAAAGAGAGAAAAAAAATACAAATACGATTATTGGAGCTTTATGAAAAGTTAAATGAAGAAAGAGTGTTGGGTACTGATATAAAAGGTATTCAACTAAGTGAAAAACTCGAAACGGATTACTCCCTTTCACGAGAAGAAGAATGGACTATAAAAAAAATAAAAGCAATATTATTAAGTAGAAGAGGATTACATGAACAATATTTACCAATTTGGTTTGAGTTATTAGCAGAACACCGTGCAGCTAATAAAACAGAACTCGTAATTGAGGATCTTTCTGCTATAGCAAATCAATTTGCTATATTAGGAGATCAAGAAAAAGGTCTCTCCTTGTATAAAGAAGCTTATCAACTGGCTATTGAAAATCGTCTTCCTGATTTAAGTAGACAATGTGTAATTAGATTACTTTACCTTTTCTATGAATCGAAACAATATGAGGAAGTAGTGAATTATGCTAATGAAATAGGGGCAGATTCTTTAGCATCATTCATGCCTTCTGCTTATTCTGTACTATCTACATGTTATTTAGAACTCCAAAAACCTGATAGTGCCCGAATTTGTTTAAACAAAAATCAAAAATTGAAAACAGGACTAGGAATGACTCTTAACTGTAGTATTGCTGAAACTTATATTGCAGAAAATAGAATTGATTCAGCTCTTGTTTTTTTAGAAAAAGCGAATAAACAATATCAAAATCAGGCTAAACATCTCCAAAAGAAAAGTGTAAATTTTTCTCTTCCTTTTAACTTTTTACAGCCTTACTCATCTTTAGCAACTTTATATCAACAAAACGGGAATTATCAACAAGCATATGAGGCATTTACCATAGTTGAGCCGTTAATGAGAAAGTTAATCAAAAATCCAGATCAATTGGAAATCCAAGCCAATGCCCTTACCCGCTATAGCTCTTTTTGCCGGGCTACCAAGCAATATGAAAAAGCTGTAGACTTATTAGTATGTCGAGACTCCATCCAGCAAATCATTAACAAGGTCAATAAGGAACGTGAAAGTAAAAATCTTATGGATCGTTTGCAGATTAAAGATTTAATGCACAAACTCGAGATGCAGGAAGCTTTATTGACTAATTCACATCGCATAATTGCAGTCTCATCGGCCTGTGCAGTCTTATTCCTCTCTTTTATATGTGCCATAGGCTACATTTATCGGCAACGGAAGAAGCGGTTATCGGTTATACTAAATCAGGATAAAGAAGCGGAACAACCCGAGCCATTGGCTACACCAGAGAATAAGATGCCACTTAGTTCTGAAAAAAAACTTTTCCGTGCAGCCCAAAAGAAAGTAAGTTCTGAAAAGTTATATCTTAATAAAGATCTGAATCTTAAATCATTGGCAAAAATATTGGGCACCAACCACTCCTATCTGTCATCATGCATTAATACCTGTTCTAACAAAAACTACAATCAATGGATCAACGATTTTCGTGTTGATTATTTATTGGAACAAATTCATTCAGGAAAGAAATTATCCGACTTGGCTAATGAAGCAGGTTTTTCTTCCACCGATGCCTTTTATCGTAACTTTAAACGAAAGACAAATCTTACCCCTAGCGAATATCTAAAGCAGTATCCTCTTACTAAAGAATCATGACATTCTGTCTCCTCTCAGTTTCCTACTAGGGAAACTGGAGTTTCTTAAGTAAGAAACGCTAGTTCCCTACCGAGGAAATTACAGTTTCTCCCATAGGAAACTCGCGTTTCCTTATTAAAAAAATCCAGGAAACTGCAATAGATTAACTATCAATAAACTATCTACTTTTCTTTTTCTCTTATTCTACTTTATAAGATCTTATTTCACCATGACATAATGGCATTAGCCCGTTTATTCTATCCCTTTAGGTGATTCAATCTACGTTCATAGCCTCAATTTTGCATTTCACAGTGTATTTCAGGTCGTCTGCGAATTTAATTTCGTTGTTTTCAGTTTCTTTGATACCTTTCCGCTAAATAAAATCAAAGAGACCATATGATAAGAATAGTTTTGACACATTTTGCTGCCCGCTTGGATGAATATCTGCGCAGGAAGTTTCCCCAACCTGAAGGAGTAACAGAAGTAGGCTTTATAGGCAACGGCTCGGAAGAGAGGCCTTGTAAGTTGATTATTTCGTTAGTCAATATAGAACGGGAGACAGCTGGAGGTATCTCGGGAGGTATTCGCCGGAACGATTCTGAATATGAACGGAGCTATCCGCCACTATTATTCAATCTGGATCTGATGCTTGCTGCCGTATATGATGAAAAACGCTATGCTGAATCACTGTCGGTCTTATCAGAAACGCTCACTTTTATACAATCTCACCCTTATTTTGATTTGAATGGACAGAAGTACACAATAGAAATTGTAACGCTGTCGGCACAAGATATCAATAATACCTGGACTACACTGGGTGGACAGTATTATCCGTCAGTGATGTGTAAGCTGCGTAGGCTGATGATAGACGCCGGAGAAACCAGTGGAAGTACTGGTATTGCCGGTGAACAGAATGTACGTTTAACAAAATAACTAAGAACTAATATGAGCCGATTCATAGTAATAGCCGGTATACGACTGGAACATGACTATTATATTCCACCCATAAACAGTCATCTAGGTCTGAAGCCTACATCCCAAACCGATGAGCTGATGAAACGGCGTGGTGTGTATTTCAGGAAGATTACTCCCAATGAATGGCAATGGTTTGGAGAGGAGGATCATGCAGGATTTATGGAAGACGATGTACTGGAAGTCTCTATAACAACGGATGATCCAGAGTTTATAAGAAAGATTTCACTAAAAAAGGGATATGATCTGCTGCAACTTTATCAAATCTGTCTGGGAAGAGAAAGAGTTGTAGAATTCAATCCGCTTCCGGTTCCAGATAAAGCTAAACGTCAAGGAGAATTCTGTCGGGTAGTATTGAAGCCTATCCTGCCAATATACACCATCAAGTTTTCTACTTGTTCTTATTATTGGGAGTATCTGTTTGTTTTTAAGGGTGAAACCGATCAGGACAAGAAGAATAAAAGATCTTTTGTACTTGAGACTAATGCTCCTAAAAATGAAGTTGTTTTCCATGCTTCTGAAAAATATGAAGATAGTATGTTAGGCAATGTATACCGAATCATTTCTGAAGTGAAAATAGAGGCAAGAGAACGTTTTGGATTTACACTTATTCTTTATGAAAACTTGTCTGAAGATAACAAAAGAAGAGTGATAAGTAAGTTTATTCCTATTCCGCAACTTGGTAAGTATATTGCCAGCCGTCCGGATATCCTTAAAGAAGTTTGTTATTTATAAAAACGATAATTACTAATCTTAAAATTCTAATTTATGGGCGAATACAAGACACCAGGCGTTTATATCAAAGAGAAAAACGCCTTTGGCAACTCGGTTGTGGAAGCCGAAACTGCTATTCCGGCTTTCATTGGCATCACTGAGAAAGCGAAGAATGGAAATGAGGATCTGAAGGGTAAGCCGTGGAAAATCTCATCGATGACGGAGTTTATACAATATTTCGGTGGAGCGCCGGAGTTGAGTTTTGCGGTGGATATAAAGATGTATGATCCTACTACTGAAAGTGACGTTCCCCTTCCTTCATTTGACATCTTCCAATACACTAATGAAATTGAAGAAGGAGATAAAAAAAACGGTTATGCTTTCTGCCTTAATTGGAAAAAAGATGGACAAGGTGTTTTAGTATCTCCTCATTATACTTTATACTATAATATGTCTCTCTTTTTTGCGAATGGTGGTGGAACATGCTACATCGTATCCATAGGAAGCTATGATGTAAAAGATAAACTAGATGCAAAGGATGAAGGTACCTATAAAGTCGTAAATGCCCTATCCGAATTAGAAAAAATCCAGGAAGTGACAATGATCGTGGTCCCGGAGTTGGTAAATATTGGAGAAGAAGATTTCCGTAATATACAACAACAAATATTAAAACACTGTGGCTTAACGATGAAGAATCGTTTTGCCTTACTGGATGTATTCCCTAAAAAAGATAATAAGACTCCTCTCGAAAAGCAGATTGATGTATTTCAGAATGGTGTCGGTTCAGGATGTTTATCATATGGTGCAGCATACTTCCCCTGGCTGAACACTTCCGTATTGAGCGATCGGGATTTGAATGGCAATATGTTCACATGGGGTGACGAAGGTTATATTTATTTGTGCAAATTCTCCAATATTGATCCCGGCTTTTCTAACATTATAAATGCATATTATGGTGATGAGTTTGAATTGAAGGCAGATGGTGAGACAAAGACGATAACGATAAAGGATCATGAATTTGTGTTTGATCAGGTTAATGAAGGTGATAATATTATTGATAATACTCAAAAGGTTATCGGCAAAATTGAAAAAGTAGAAGAGACTAAAGAGAAAGTAAAAGTAACAAAAGGAAACGAAGAAAAAGTTGTAGCTAAAAAGATAAAAGTAATTTGGAAACCTTCTTTTATAAATATCAAAGACAAACAATCTTTCCATCTAGCATTACTTAACGGCTCTTTCCTCTACCAACAGGCTATGAAAGCAGTAAAGAAAAGCTTAAACCTCCTCCCTCCTTCCGCAGCTATGGCCGGTATCTATACGATGGTAGACAGAAGTCGTGGCGTATGGAAAGCCCCTGCCAATGTAACGTTGAGTTATGTAGACAGCGTGGCAGAGGATATCGATGACGAGCAACAGGCCGGGTTGAATGCACCGATGAACGGAAAAGCTATCAATGTAATCCGTCCTTTCCGTGGTGAAGGAATAAAGGTGTGGGGAGCACGCACCCTTGACGGCAACTCCCTCGATTGGCGATATATTAATGTACGCCGCACGCTGCTCTTCCTCGAAGAGTCCGTGAAGAATGCTGCCCGTGCTTATGTGTTCGAACCAAACGATGCCGGTACATGGATCAACATGAAATGTATGATAGAAAGTTTCCTGCGTAGCGTATGGAAACGCGGAGGTCTGGCAGGAGCAACTCCGGAAGATGCCTATGAAGTACATATCGGATTGGGAGACACCATGACAGCCGAAGATATTCTGGAAGGTATTATGCGCATTACGGTATTGGTAGCTGTCACGCATCCGGCAGAATTTATCGAAATCACCTTCCAGCAGCAAATGCAAAAGAGTTAATAACCTGTTGTTAAACCTAAAATAATAAGAATCATGGGAGAATACAAGACCCCCGGCGTTTATATCAAAGAGAAGAACGCATTCGGCAATTCCATCGTGGAAGTCGAAACAGCCATCCCTGTTTTTATCGGTCTTACAGAGAAAGCACAGGACGGCACAACGTCTCTGCTGAATAAGCCGATACGAATTTCATCACTGACTGAGTTCAACAATTATTTCGGTGGTGCACCGACACCGAAGTTTACACTTTCTATTGAAGAAATTAAAGGAGATGATGAGAGTAGCTATCTGATTTGTTTACCTGACAAGGAAAAGAAAACAGCTTTGAAGGTAAAGTCTCCGGACAAAATTTGCACTTTGTATTATCACATGGTGCTGTTCTTTGCCAATGGTGGCGGAACATGCTACGTGGTTTCGATAGGCGATTATCAAACAGGTTCTCTTGACAAAAGTATTATTAAGGATAACGTCTTCCCTGAACTGAAAAAAGTACAGGATATCACAATGTTGGTTGTACCTGAAGCCTTACAGGTAACAGATTGGAAAGACATCTACACGAACCTTTTGGGATTGTGCGACAGCAAGAAATACTTCGTATTGCTGGATGTACCCATGAAGGGAGACGAAGAAGAGAAAGATCCGGCAACTTGTTTCCGCAACAAAATAGGTTCAAATAACCTTCAGTTTGCAGCCGCTTATTATCCTTGGCTGGAAACCTCCGTATTGTCGGATAATGATATTACCCAGGATAATATTAAATGGGAAGAGAAATGCCCGACACTATTACCCTTTTTCAACTGGACGCAATCTGAAAATGAGAAAACATTCCCATTGGATGATTATGTTTTAAAACTTTTCCCCCAAACAAAGCTAGCGGATACGAAAATGGCTGCCGAAAAAGAACTCCACAACGCCCTGTTGCAAAACTGGCCGGAGTATAAACAGGCAGTAAAGAAAATAAAAGACTTTCTAAACCTGCTCCCTCCATCGGCAGCGATGGCAGGCATCTATACGATGGTAGACAACACGCGCGGCGTATGGAAAGCCCCGGCCAACGTATCTGTCAATTATGTGAATAAGCCGGCTATCTCCATCACGAGCACAGATCAGGAAGAACTGAACATACCGATGTCCGGAAAGGCTATCAATGCCATCCGCTCCTTCCCCGGTGAAGGTATTAAAGTATGGGGTGCACGTACACTGGATGGTAATTCTCAGGATTGGCGTTATATTAATGTACGCCGTACGATGACTTTCCTGGAGCAATCGGTGAAGAATGCAGCCCGCGCTTATGTATTTGAGCCGAACGATGCCAGCACATGGATTAACATGAAGTGCATGATTGAAAGTTTCCTGCGCAGTGTGTGGAAACGCGGCGGATTGGCCGGAGCAACACCGGAGGATGCCTTTGAAGTACATGTAGGCCTGGGTGATACAATGACAGCGGAAGACATTCTGGAAGGCATTATGCGTATCACCGTGCTTGTGGCAATCAGCCGTCCGGCGGAATTTATAGAAATTACCTTCCAACAACAGATGCAGAAAAGTTGAGAATAAATATAAGTTGAAAGTTTAAAATTTAGATATTATGGCAGACGATAATGGTTCAGCACAGAGTAAGAGCACACAGATGTGGCCGTTACCCAGTTTTTATTTTAAAGTGTCTATTTCCAATGTAGGAGATATGTCGTGTAGCGAAGTTTCCGGCCTTGAAGCGGAATATGAAGAGATGACCTACCGTGCAGGTGACAGTAAAGTATTCACAAAGATGAAAATGCCCGGGCTGAAGAAAGCCGGCGATGTGACTTTGAAGAAAGGTATATTCAAAGACGACAAAGCCATGTGGGATTGGATTAATAAGGTCAACCTGAATATTATCCAACGTGAAACAGTTACCATCAACCTGCTCGATGAGAGCGGCAGCCCGGTAAAGACCTGGGAAGTGGCAAACGCATGGCCCAAGAAAATCACGGTGGAAGGCTTCAAGTCGGATGCTAATTCGCCGGCGATGGAAACGCTGGTTCTGGCACACGAAGGAGTAACGGTTAAATAATGTAATATGACGGACAACGCAGCATCAGACTGGGCATTTCCTGTGAGATTCTATTTTATGGTGGAATTTCAAAGTAAGCTGGATCGCTTCCAGACTTCGTTCACGGAAGTGTCCGGTTTGGATATGCGGGTCGAAACAATAAAAAAAACGAGTGATACAGGAATCTGGATAACGATGCCGGGGGGAGTTCAATACGGAAAGATTACACTCAAGCGTCCCATACCACCCGACAATAATGACACTTTCACCCAATGGATATATAAATGCCTGAAAGCAGATACTAACAAAAAGATGATAGCTTACGACATGATAATAAAACTATTGAATAAGGAAGGGAACCCGTTGGCCGGATGGATCTGTTCATATGCGTATCCCTTGCAATGGACATTGGACAGTCTTAATTCAGAAGATAGTAAATTGGTCACGGAAACGGTAATCATGGCTTGTAACCGGATAGATCGCTTAAAAATTTAACAAACTATGCCTGTCATCATCAAAGAAATGCGCATTCGTACCGTGATAGAAAAACGGATCGTCACGGATGCGGAAATTTCGGAAGAAATCATCCGAAAGATAGAAGACCGTGTACTGGACAGGCTGTCTGCCGGAGAAAGCGGACACTTGGCCGCACAACGGTGGCAGCGGAAAAAGAACGAACGGTAATAACGTATAAAAAGACAAAAGCGAAATGGGGAAAATGACCATTACAGCCTATACGGACGATAGTTTCAGCAACGAATATAAATCGGCGCTGGATCTACCCATCAACCCGAGCAAAGTGAAGCTCAACAAAGGAATCCGTTATGCGGAAGACAAGCAACTGGGCAGCCTGAACGGGTCGAACGTATATGTGCGTTACCAACCGGAAACCTTCTCCTTCGAATGTTTACTGGATCAGACCGCCGCCATGGAAGATGACGACGAGAAGAAACCTGTGCGCGATGTCGTGAACGACCTCGAAGAACGCCTCTACTTTTACAATAGCGAAGGTCATCGTCCCTCGTTCGTCAAGGTACAGTATGGCGATATCACCTTCTTCGGACAACTTAAGACGCTTGAAACGGAATACACCCTGTTCGACCTCGACAGCATCCCGCTCCGTGCCGAACTGAAAGTGACGCTGACGGGCTATTGCAGCCAGAAAGAAGAAAAGAAACGCTTCTCCAAACGCTCGCCCGACGTGTCGCGATTAATTACATTAAAGGAAGGACAGACTCTGGCCGCCCTTTGTGACGAAGTATATGACGACCCGCTCCTGGTGGGCGAAGTCGCCCGGTTTAATAATCTAAACGGTTACAGGGACGTACCTGCCGGTACGAATATCCTGTTGCCGATGTTAAAAAAAGAATGAAATCATGGCAGAATCACCTTCTGTAAACAAAGACCGTGTGCTGGCTTGTTCCATATATTGCAACGGAAGCAAGCTGAAAGACAGCTATGCGCTGGTATCTGCAACAGTACGTCTGGAACTGAACCGCATCGGCAAAGCGACATTAAAGTTTAATGCCGGTAACATGGACAAACAAGCGTTTGACGAGAGCGATGCCGACTCCTTCAAACCCGGCAATGCGATCCGTCTTGATGCCGGTAGCATAGATAAAGAAGAAACGCTGTTCGACGGCATCATCATCGGAATACGTATTACCACTGGTAAGGATCATCGTTCCTACATGTTGGTGGAATGCCGCGACAATGCTTATTCCGCTACACAGGGACGCAAAAACCGAATCTTCGAGAAAAAGAAAGACAGCGATATTATAAAAGAGGTACTTTCCGATTACGGCAGTATCACGGTGGATGCTACATCTTATCAGCATCCCACACTCGTACAGTATTACTGTTCGGACTGGGATTTCGCCCTCTCCCGCGCCGATGCCAACGGACTGTTTGTCTTTACCGACGGAAAAAAGATACAGGTGAAAAATCCAGATGTCGACGCATCGCCCGTACTGACCGTAACTTATGGTACCGACCTGACCGCTTTCGACCTCGAACTGTCTGCCGACGACCAGTTCACGCAATATGAAGCCGTATCATGGGATCCCAATGCACAAAAGACAGTTAAAACAACCGCCTCCCTCCCATCACTCAACCGGCAGGGTGATTTGCAGCCAAAGAATATCGCCGCGGGCGACAATCTGCTGTTGCAAACCGATGCACCTACGGAAGAAAGTGCCCTGAAGCAATGGGCGGACAGCATGGCGTTGAAGGCCGGACTGGCACGCTACCAGGGTTCATGCAGTTTCTACGGTTCCGCCAAAGTAGTGCCGGGCTGCCTGATCGAATTGAAAGGCTTGGGTAAACGCTTCAACGGCAATATGTTTGTCGGATCGGTAACGCATACCATTGAGGACAATGAATGGATCACCGAAGCAGGTGCAGGTATCTCGCCCGTAAATATCACCGATGAAGCAGATGTGGTTTCTCCTTCCGCTTCCGGCTTCCTGCCCGGCTTGCAAGGTATTCATGCTGCGGTGGTGAAGAAACTGGATGGCGATCCGTTGAAAGAATACCGTATACAGATAGAATTGCCGTGGCTGGAAGGAAAAAACCGGCTGCTCTGGGCAAGGCTGTCGACCCTGTATGCCACCAATAGTTCAGCCAGTTTCTTCCTGCCCGAACCGGGAGACGAGGTGGTGATAGGCTTCATGAACGAAGATCCCGGCCATCCCGTGATACTGGGAAGCCTGTACGGTGTCAAGCATAAACCGCCTTACGAATACGATGCTAAAAACAATACGAAAGCCATCGTCACCCGTGAGAACATGCGGATAGAGTTCGACGAGGAGAAGAAAATCATAACTGTTTCCACCCCCGGTAAAAACAGTATAGAAATCAATGATGATAAGAAGTCCATCCGCCTGACCGACCAGCACAAGAACGAGATCGTGATGGACAGTGACGGTATCTCCCTCTCGTCATCCAAAGACATCAAGCTGAAGGCGAAAGGCAACATCACGCTGGATGCCACAATGAAACTCAGTGCCAATGCCAAGCAGGATGCCACACTGGAAGGACTGAATGTGAAAGTACAGGCCAAGGTTGGTGCCTCAGTAAAGGGTAACGCCACGGCAGAGCTCTCCGCCAGTGGGCAAACCACTGTCAAGGGTGCTATGGTAATGATAAACTAATAAAGAAAGGAGAACATTATGCCCCCGGCAGCAAGAATAACTGATATGCACACCTGCCCGATGCAGACCCCGGCGTTTCCCTCGCCGATACCGCATGTGGGTGGCCCGATTACAGGTCCGGCTGTGCCGAATGTACTGATAGGGAAAATACCGGCAGCCGTCGTGGGCGACATGTGCGTCTGCGTAGGGCCACCGGACACGATCGTGAAAGGCTCGTCCACTGTTATGATAGGCGGTCGGCCCGCAGCCCGGATGGGCGACAGCACCGCACATGGCGGAACGATTGTCGCCGGATGTCCTACGGTAATGATTGGAGGATAAGTCTCCGGAAACTGAAAAACTGAAAGAAGATGGATGAACTGAAGAATCTGTTGGATGCCGATGTCTTTCTGGGGCGGGGTTGGAATTTTCCACCTCAGTTGACGGAAAACGGCGTAAAGATGGTAGCTTATGAAGAGGATATCGAACAGAGCCTGCGTGTATTGTTCAGCACCTCGCCCGGTGAGCGTGTGAACCGTTACGACTACGGCTGCCCGCTGCGCCGCTATACCTTCGAACCGATCTATACGCAAACCCTGGTGCGTATGCGGGCAGATATTGCCCGGGCTATCACACTCTTTGAGCCACGCATTATGCTCGAAGAGGTATCGTTCGAGGAGCGTGCGGATGAAGGATTGTTGCTGATCCTGATCACTTACACCATCATCCGTACGAATAGCCGCAGCAATATGGTGTATCCGTTTTATCTGAATGAAGGGACGAATACATGATGTGTTATAATATTCACTAATAGATTTAAGTTATGAAATATTTCACTCTTAAGGAATGTACATATTCTGCCACAGCAGAAGCTAAAGGTATCGACAACACGCCGAGTGCCGAACATAAAGCGCATATTGTGGAAAGTATAGAAACACTAGTCGTTCCGCTGCGCGAGGCATGGGGAGACCATTGTCGTAAAAATAAGCTGGGCATAGTAGGTATTAATATTTCGTCCGGTTACCGTAGCCCGGCACTTAATACTGCCGTTCACGGTGTAAAGACATCGGCGCATTGCTATGGTTATGCCTTCGATCTGGTTCCGGCAAACGGGAAGATGGTAGAATTCAAGCACTTTTGTCGTGACTTTCTCAGCAACTATACTGAATGTTCGTTCGATCAGTTAATCTCCGAAAAAGAAAACAAAAACGGGGTTCCAAACTGGATGCATGTAGGATATAAACATCCGGAAGGAAAACAGCGTCGCGAGCTTCTTTCCATGATAGGTGGAAAATATTATCCTATGACTGAATAAACGGATATAGCTATTATAGTATTGTCGAGATCTTGAAAAATAAAGCCAATGTGCGTTGGCAACACTTTTCGACCCTTGGAAATTGTGAAAATGCGCGTTGGCAACATTCCCAAGCCCTTGGAAGTAGTGAAAATACGCGTTGGCGGCATTCCCGAGCCCCAGGAAATGATAAAAACGATCGTTGGCAGCATTTTCAATCCCTCCGGAGTATTGCCAACGATTATTTTCGTATCTTCGGAGGGCTCGGACAGTCTGAAAACGATCGTTGGGAGCAAAAGAACAAAGTATTTATATTAAAAAACAATGATTATGGCAACACAGATCAGATCTTTTGGTATGAGCAAGATGACTATCGGTTCATGCAGCGACTTCCACAACAAGGTGCTTGGTTTTATCACAACCGCCACTCCGGTAGCTTTGCACATAAAAAACCTAACGGCTGGTTACACTACGTCAGTAGAAACACTTGCCTCTGTCGTTAACCGCCAACGTGCCTTCGTTGCAACTGTCGACCTGAAAGATACGGACAAAATACGCGATAACGCATCGGGGGTAATCAGTAGTGTTACAAACGCTTATCTCACCTCTACCGTAGAAGCAACCAGCAAGGCGGCACATCTGCTTTATCCACAGCTATCGCCTTATAGAGGTATTCGCAACCATGAGTATACAAAGCAAACTGCCGAAGTTAAGGGAATGCTTGCCATGTTGGATCAGACCGAGAACAAAGCGGCTATTGCAGCACTGGGATTGACAGCCGAAGTGGAATCCCTTCGCGCAGCAAATATTGCTTTTGAAAATGCATTCCTGAGTAAAACAACGGAAATGAGCGATCGCATGACGCAAAGTGATGTCAAATCGGCCGATGCAGTAGAGGCTGCCAACACGCTCTACGGTGAAATTATCCAGACGGTAAATGCTTATGCCATCGTGCAACCCTCGGATGCAATAACCACCTTCATCACCAATATAAATGGCCTTGTAGGTATTTATTCGCGAATTGCCGGCAGCGGTAACAGCGGCGGTACGGCTTCGGGTGGTGACGACAAACCTGTTACTCCCGGTGGCGGTGGCGAAGATGATCGTCCCGTTATAGAATAAGAATTGAATAGAACCTGAAAACAGATCAGCACATGGCAACACCTTACAGTCAAAACGGACTCTCCCGCCCCACCCACGAAACCTCCTTTGCCCGGCTCGACAACTTCCCGGCATTGGAGAGCGATTGGCGCGAACTGCTTCCCCGGCTGACAGAAGCAAACAAAGACATCCGTTATCGTAACAATGACGGCAAAGAGGGTATGCTCGTCGACCTATGGGCAGACCATGTGCTGACTGTGCTGGTAGACATTGCCCGGCAGCAAACATCTGTCGACACCAAGAGTCTGCAAAGCGAGACCGTCAAATGGATAGCCCGGCTGAACCGCTATATCGACAGGAATTGGAAAATCATTAACAATGCTTCCTCCTCTATCCAGGTCGCCCGGCAGCTGAAAGACCTCTCGGAGAAGTCCCGGACGCTTCACACCATCTGCTCCATTCAAGAGCATTTCAACTACTACCTGGCACAGATCGAAAACGACGGTAACATGGATGGCGCCCTCTCTCTCCTTCTCGCCTACCTGCGTAACTACGGAGATATCACCCAAACATTCAACCGCCGCTTCGCCACATGGCCGGAGCTCTACCTTCGCGACATCCTGCATGCCGTCCCGCAAGGGGCAATACAAGATAACGCCTATATCGCCATCACCCCGGCAACAAACACAACCGGCTTCACGCTGTCTGCCCGACAGGCATTCCCTGCCGGACAGAATGCCGCCGGTGAGGATCTGCTTTATCAAACCGTGCGCAACGAATACATCACCCCCATGCAATGCGCCGAAGCAAATGCCGTTTATATCGACCGGAAAGATGGAAAGGCTATCGCTATCCGCAAACAAGCAATCTGCCATCCCGGCATATTGTCAGCAGAAAAACTCTTCTCCGTTAAATGTAGTAAAGCTTTGTCTCTGGGCTGGATGGTAGAATCCTCTATGCTCGTCTTGAGCGAAGGCGAAAGAAAAGTTCTCGTCAATTTCCGGATTATTGCCGATGCAGTCTCCGACCTGCCCTCCGATATACCGGATAGAAGCTTTACCCTGCAATTCAGTAGCGCAGAAGGCTGGACGGAACAATCGTCCACCTGTGAGATCAAAATGGAAAACGGGCAACATTGGTTATGTATCGAAATCAGAATTTCAAGCGATAGCCCCATCCCCGCTCCCTGCACCGAAGATACACACGGCATGACGACCGGACATCCGGCCCTTCGGATACTGACAAGCGAAGAACCGTGCCCTTACGATTGGGTAACCAAGCTAAAATTCGATGCAGTGAAGATAGAGACAACTGTCTCCGCCATCCGCAACTTCACCTTCTATAATGAGCTGGGACAAGTCGACACCTCGCAACCTTTCCAGCCTTTCGGCCTGCAAACGGAAAAAGGTTCCTGGTTCCTTTTCGGCAACGAAGAAATGGGACTCAAACCTTTAAAGGAAGTCCACCTGAAAGGCAACTGGAAGAAACTGCCCGAAACGGAAGCGGAGTTCAACCAGCTCTATAAAAGTTATGCCGCTGCCGTCGGACAGACCATCGATACAAGCTCATTCACCATCTCCACCGAATGGCAGCAAGGCGGCAAATGGCACGCCTGCCAGGAGAAGGGCGAAAAGAGCGTGCAACATTTGTTTGCTTCGCTCAGTCAAGTTGAAATTATCTTTAACTTTCCGAAGAAAAGTCCTCTGACACGTAGTAATGCGTCTGTCCCTTACGAATACAGCCGTGACCGTGACGGTTTCTTCCGTGCCACCCTGCTGTCTCCCTCCATCGGCTTCGGCATGGATGCCTACCGTACCCTCTTCACCCAAACGATGATCCACAACAGTCGTTGTAAAAAAGAGAAGGATCGCAAAGAACTACCTTCTGAACCCATTGCTCCTCTGCTGGCAGACGTGGAACTCTCATACATCGCTTCGGAAGAAACACTCCTGACCGATATGACTGATTCATCTATCCGGTTGAGTCGTATCATGGCATTGTCGGAGCAAGAAGTTTTTCCTGTAAACGACGCAAAGGAACAACCGTTCCTGCCTGCATTTACAGCAGATCACCAACTGTACTTCGCCTTCCTCCGTGCAAAAGGAGAACAGACCGTGCGGATATACCTCGACATGGTCTTGCCAAAAGAAAACATACCCTTCAACAGTCCGCAGCCCGGCAAAGTCACCAAACTGGCCTGGGAATTCTGGAACGGTAACGCATGGTCGCCTATCGCCGTCGACGCTGTCCGTGCCGAAGAAACCCAGGGATTGACACAAAGCGGTTTCATAGAAATAAGGCTGCCGGAAAAGATAAAAGACAGCCATACAGACCAGCAAGGCCATGCATGGCTTCGCGCTGCCGTAACAGGCGATCTGTCGTCCTGCCTTGCCATACGCCATATCCGGACGAACTACATCCTTCTCTCCGCACAGAACAGCGACGGCTCTCCGCTGCCCGCCGGAACCATACAAGGACCAATCGACCCTGACGAACGGATAGAAAGCATCGTCCAACCCCTACCCGGCTTTGGCGGCAGGCCTGCCGAAACGAAAACCGGCACTGCCATACGCCAGCGTTCACGCATCAGCAACCGTCACCGGGCCATTACGATGAAAGATTACGAACGTCTTGTCCTGGAAAACTTTCCTGAAGTGGAGAAGGTACAATGCCTTTCCGTACCGAGGGAGAAAGAGATATCGGAAATCGACCTCGTCGTTTTCAGCCGCACGGAGGATAGCCGCTGTTTTCTCTCCCCGGCCTGGAAGTTGGCGGAGATACAGCGGGTGATCCGGCAATATACGCCTTCGTTTGTTTCCCTGCGCGTTATCAACCCTGTTTATGAGCAGGTGAAAGTTCACTGTAAAGCGATCTTATGGGACAAAGTGCAGGATGAAGGCAAAGCCGTCCGCCAATTGGTAGTCCTGGCGCAGAACTACCTTGCACCGTGGTATCGCAAAGGAGAAATACCGGCTCTCCGGCAACAGTTCTCCTATAAGGAACTGCATGCCCGGATGGCGAACCATGAAGACCTGATGAAACTGATCGCGCTTGACGTCAAATTAGAGCGTACGCCGCCTGTAATCGTCGATGAAAAGCATCCGACCTTCCAAGGCGAACATCCGTGGAGCGTGCTGCTTCCGAAAATAGCAATAGAATTACTATCTCCCCACGACGGCATCGAAAATGCTGAAATTGGGGGTAACTTCATAATAAGATAGCTTATGAACCCGAACAACCGTAAAAACAGGAACACCTTGAAAGGATACTTCAAAAAAGGCGATATCCCTACCGAGGAACAGTTCGCCGAACTGATCGACTCCACGCTGAACCTGGTGGAAGACGAGCAAGTGATAAGAACCGACACCGGCTGGGCATTCTACCCGACACCGGATGGTAGCCTGGATATCGGTCTTTATACAGAGAGACCCGCTACCGGAGCGGAGCAGCCTGTATGGTCACTCTCCGTCACGCCCGAAAGGAAACTGGTCATAAAAAACGACCGGGCTGAAACGGTGATGGAAGCGGCACAGGATAAATCATTTGTCCTGCATGGCAACCTGACAGTGGAAGATACCGTCACCGCTTCGGCTTACAAAACGAAAGGCGGAGGTGGAGTAACTCCCGGTGAGGATTACCTGACCATCCCTGCCGATAAAAAATGGTACGACCTGCCACTGGACGTTTCCCGCGAAGGATTCGGTTGCCGTGTGTACCGCATCTACGCTTCTTTCCGTGAACCGGGCACGGAGCTTTGCCGGTTGACACGTGTCACCGCCATCTGGCTGAATTTTATGGAACAGCGGATCGAGTCACCGGAGAAACACTGGTGGGGCTGGTCGGGCAGCATCCGTTTTCGTTGGCAGGAACGCAACGGCAAACCCTGCCTGCAAATGCGCAGCAAGAAACGGCTGCCTACCGGTGAAGTACATTGCCGGATCATGGAAATGTACAAAGGATAATCACCGACATTAATAAGGAGGAACGAAGATGGATGACAAACAACCCTATATCAGACAACAGGAAGAAGGTGAAAACCTGTACTCGCGCCTGCAAAAAAAGACGTTGGAAGAAGTACAGCGCCTGTCGGGAAAAGTATGGACGGACTTCAACGTCCACGATCCCGGTGTGACGCTGGCAGACATAGCCAACTATGCATTGACGGAAACAAACTATAAGCTGGGTTTCGATTTGGCAGACTACCTGACGGGGAAAGGTGAAAGCTTCAACCCAAAACGTTTCGGTCTCTTTCCCCCCAGTGAGGTCTATACCACTGCTCCCGTCACGACGGAGGACTACCGCAGGCTGTTCTTCTCCCATATCCCCGAACTGGAAAACGTATGGGTAGAGTGTGATCCGTCTACCGGCGGTTACACCGTTAAGATCGTTCTTCCTACCTTTAATAAAGATGTAAAAAGTGAGATTCTGGTGGAACGGATTCAGGAGGTTTACAATGAACACCGTAACCTGTGCGAATACCTCGACCAGGTTATTGTCGTGAAGCCCGAAGAACTGGAATTTCATGCAAAGTTTGAAATCGAGCCGGGAAAAGATGCTACCCTTATGCTGGTGGAGATCTATCAGATCATTCTGCGTTATTTATCCGGAGGGATAAGTATCTCCACTCCGGAAGAACAGGCCATCTCCGGCATGCCACTTGAAGAATGGCTGGAGGGGGCGGACGATACCGTCCGCGTGGTGATTCCCCGGCAACAGAATACCGAATACGAACTGTATAAGAAACTTTGGCAGGTGAAAGGTATCAAATCGTTCAGTGTCTGTTACCTGATGAAGAACGGTGAACCTCTGACCGATTTCTCCGGAGGCTACAGCCTTAAAATTCCCCGCAAGGAAAAAGAATTAACGGTAAGTATCTATTGCGGATGTTCTCAGATACAAATTGATATGGAGAAGTTTGTGAAATGTTTGAGTGAGCTTTATGAAACGAAAGGATGTGTCCCGAAAGAAAAACGGAACTATCAATGGCCAGGCTTGAAAGGCAGTTACCACGACATATTCACTCATTATCCCATTGCTCGGGATTTCCCGACATGCTATAATCTCTCCCCGGACCGGGAACCTCCTACTTCCTTCGAGGCATATCTGAATCTGTACGATCAGACTATCCGGCAGGGATTGATGGAAGTAAAGGAGCTGGATCGCTTGCTCTCCATTGAGATAAAAGATATAAATTGCCAGGCTCCCCGTGATGTCTATGCAATAAAAAGCCGTTATCTGGATTTTCTCGATCAGCTCTACTCCGTCGAAAGCCAGCCGGCCTGGATGGAAGAGTTCGATAATTATGGTGAAACGAAAGAAGAGATCCTGCGTCGCCGTATAGGTTTCCTCCAGCGTATCGCTTATCTGATAAAGAACCGCGCCCAGGCAAGGAATATAACCAATCCTGATGGGGAAAAGAATGTGACAGTGGCGAAACAATGGTTCTGCTGTCTGCTTGGTATCCACTGGAATGAGAACCGTTCGGTAGGAAACGTTCTGGCCAGCCACAACCTTATATTGATGAAAACAAACGGAAAAGGGAAATACCCACGTAACTTCATAAATGCAAGGCTGATCGATGAACGCATACTCGAAAACAGCTATATGGAGCCTATTATACCGGAAAAACAGCCGGAAGATGATAATGAAAAATTTAAACAATACAGTTGGTTACGTACGGAACTGCCTGTGTTCAACAATAATTTTATCAGTAGTGGGCTGTTCCGGGGCGGCATTTTCCTGGATAATTACCGGATTGTGCATGCCGATGAGAATGAATATATGCTGGTATTTCGTAACCTGGAAGAAAATATATGGATGAACCTGGGGCGTACCAATAAAAAAGCTGAACTGAATACGCTTGCCAACATTCTGCGTCATTACCTGCAGGAGCTCAACCGCGCGTGTGAAACGCTCTACATCGTCGAACCGGTGCTCTCCGGTGCATCCAGTCCATTTACGTTAATACTCGTGTTGCCTTCGTGGACGGCACGTTTCAGGTCGCCTCGTTTCCGCGAAGTATGCCGTGATTTATTACGTTCCCTGCTGCCTGCTCATCTGAGCGGTACAATTTACTGGTTGAACATCGCCGCCATGCAGGAATTTGAAGACTGTTACCGACTGTGGCGGCAGGCACTTTCCAGACAGTACATGGATGATGTAGAGATACTGCAAGATACGATGAACGGGATATTACGAAACGTAAAAGAAAAAGACAAGAAAAGATTGGATGATACGAATTGACAACATATTGTTCGGGTTCACCGCAGCAGACGAACAGTTTGTAAACGATTTGTATGCTGATTGGAATAGCTTTTGTCATACCTGTGTGGAAGAAGTTATAGAAAAATCCCTGTCCGTTTATGATAAGGAAAAGGTACTGTATGAGCTAGAACTACTTGATCTCGACCTGGGTAGCATACCGGAAGAAAATATCTATCAGGAATTTCCGCGTAGGCTCCGGGAGGAATTGCAAAGAGCCCTGCCTTTATTGAATATATCTACCGGAAACAGGGAAGAGAATACCAGTATTTCCCGGTTGGAAAATCTGCTTTTCTATCTGGAATATGGCTATCCGAAAATAGAATGGCGGGATGAAAGTTTCAACCTCACAGAAGAACTGGAATGGATAGCTACACAACCACCGAGTTATATCAATAAGATATCGAAACTATGCCTGAGTAAAGAGAATGCGCTACGCCGTCTGTTTTGGCAGACGGATAATGAAGAGGTATTTTTCCGGCTCTTTACCATTGCACTTTCCGAACCGACAGCCAGCCTGCACGAGAAACGTCGTTTCCTGGTAATGCTTTTGGAGACAAAACCGGATATTCCCGTACATTTCATTCACAAAGCAGAAAATGAAGCCGCACTGCTGGGCATGGCGGAACTACTCGACACTGTATCCGTCCGGCGGATTATGGAAACCGAAACCGGAGAACACACCGAAGTCGATCTTCCTCCTTACTGGCATTATCTATATGAATGGCTCATCCGGTATTATCCGTTCAAAGGTCTTGCTATCTTTGGCGGCAAAGGAGATTTTATCCGCCACTTACATCATCGGTTGCTCACATTTATCAACAAGCAAACCTATTCGTTCTACTTTTCCAAAGCGGACCTGACCATCGGCTTCTTACTCGAAGTATTCGGTTCTACCTATTATATAGAAGTATTAAATGCGATCTACGATTTACAACCGCATAATCCTGATGGTTCGCCTGTGCATGATAGCTATTCCAACCGTGAACTGTATCGTATCTTTCTGAGCTTGTCGCTTCTCCGGTTGCCGCTTGCAGAGGAAAGGGGAAAAATGCCATCTTCAGAAAAGGAAGAAAACCGCTATCTGACAGATATCTCCACTCTGACTGCTTTCTTGAAAGATACACAGCGAAGCGATGCTGACAAACGGATGTTGGTTGCCTTATTCGCCCGAAAGAATCCAAAGAGACTGATAGGTTGGTTGCAAACGGAGGCAGTCAAAGAAGACGTATTAATTTCTATATTGACAGAGATAACCGATTTAGCTACCATATATCGATTGCTTGCTTCCGTTTCTTTCACAGCAATAGAAATAGTAGAGCAAATGAGCTCTTATCTACGAAGTGACGCATCGAAGCCCGGCTGGTTGAACGGAGTTGCCGGTGTCCGATTGGATTTTGCCATTCGCAAAGCCGTCCTTTTCTGGATAGGCAACGAATGCCAAAGCGAACCGGAGACAGATAACATCAGGCAACTGTTACGGTGGATCTATCGGATTATTACTAATAACGACAATGAGGATGCCGTCGAATTATTATCAACAGAATTATGTCTGGCGGAAAAAAGAAAGAAGAACTGGGAAGAGTTGGCTGAAGATCATAAAGCAACTTACATTCAGAAGCTCCGGACGATATTAGCAGACGGAAATATCCCGGAGACGGTAAAGCGCAGAATGATCGCTTTGTTTCTTGAACAATATACGGGAAATTATACGGATGCTATATTATTGCTATACAAAGAGAATCTGTTATCATCTGCCGTTCACCTTATAAGCCAGCCAGCATTGGAAGAAATAATCAGGCGATCTGTTATCCGAATGGATGGAGAGTATTTGCCCGTCGGGATGTTACCTTTGTTATATTGGCTGCTAGACCATGAGTCGGTCGTTTCCGTTTATCTACAGGACAGGACAACAGGGCTGAAAGTACAACTGCTTGTATGGTTGACAAAGACAGTCCAATCCCCTCATTCACTCCTTACGGCACTGTTCGTCAAAGAAAACATTCATTCCGTTATCGCCGGGATATTTGAAGAAAGCGATTCTAATATCACTCAGACACTGTTGGAAAGCAGTTGGAATACCGATAAAGGTTTTATCAACTGGTTGGAAGATATGACTGTTTCTACGAACAACAAACGAGAACTATTACAAAAGATAGCCGTAGAGAAACCTCTGTATTGGATTCATTTGCTCCGGCAACAACCCATAGAAAGCAAAGTAATTCCTCTCCTGTCTGTCAGCTTGTCAGCATCCTGGCTTCTGCAAAGCATGGCACGAGTAGATTCCCGCCAGGCATCGGTACTGTCACAGACTGTGGAATGGATACAGAACAAACTAAACGATTACCCTTTCCTGATCGAAAGGAGTATTGTTTATTCAACAGCCCTCTCACAAGCTCTGTTGCTCTATATGCAGGATGCAGAGACATTGGGCGGAAGAAGGTTGACAGAGAAAGAAACGGTTCATAAATTTTTATCATATCTGCATCTCGTTTATACCGGAAAATCCAATTATCAGGACAGTACGGAATGGGTAGGCTTATCAGGTATGATCACTGCCAGTATGCATTGGAAGACTAGTCAGGATATTACTTCTATCATCGAAAAACAGCCGGAACAGATGGAAGATTATTTTCTTTCCCGTCTGTTCATGAAGAATAATACTGGGTTCTTGCCGGTGGAAAAACTATCGGATAAAGACCTACCGGAAAATATCCGGAAAAAATTACTTTACAGGTATATTCGTTTCCAACCGAAAGAATTATTGGATTATATTAATCGTTCAGTTGAACGGAATATATTACCTTTGGACAAGTGGCTGATATTACTGGATCTTGACGATTGGATGCGGTTGGCGACAAACCTCTCCCTGTCTCAGGCGGAACTTTTGCAGCAGATCATAGACTGTTTGTCTGAAAACGGTCAGGCTAAAAAAGCAGACTTACAACAAGCATTAGCGGTTTATTTGATAGAAAACATACAAAAATGTATTTACAATAGCAAGGAAGAAGCAGTACACTCGTTCGTACAATTACTTCCTACCTTGCAAGAGAAAGCTGAAATTGAAAGAAAAGAAATAGAACACAATGTCAAGCAAATCTTAAATATTATGGAAGGAAAATCTTATTTAGAAGAACTGAAAGAAGTACCTACTCACTTCTCTATCGCTAATGCCGGGCTTTGCCTGTTTAGCCCGTGGATTCCACAGTTGTTTTCCATGCTTGATTATCTGACTGAAGACAGAAGAACATTCAAGGATACTGTATCACAAATTCGTGCAGTGTTCCTTTTGCAATACTTGGCCTGTCTGGAAGAAAAGGAATACCGGGAAACAGATCTGGTATTTAACCGTCTGCTTGTCGCGCTTCCGATGCACATCCCCCTGCCCAAACAAATTGAACTGACTCAAAGTGAAAAGGATGTTATCGAAAGTTTGCAGAAAGCGATTAGAGACAATTGGATACAAATGAGAAATACTTCCGCACTCGGTTTTCTGCAGAGTTTTGTTTTACGCAACGGCCGATTGGAACAACAGGAAGAGAAATGGCAGTTGACTGTAGAAGAGCGGGGAATTGACGTTCTTCTCGACACTGTTCCCTGGTCATTTAAGCTGATACGTTTCCCCTGGCTGGAAAAACGTATCCAGGTTGTCTGGCATGAAAAACAGCAATTTTAAACTGATAGCACACATATAACAATAAACAACATCAGGTATGAAAACAGAAAAAGTATATCAGGAAAAGATAGCTCGCACCATCCAACAGAAACAGGATGGTAGCGGGACTTTGCAATTTGTCGATAACCGCGCAATGAACCTGCCGTTGCAGCGGATTGGCGAAGACGAGGATGACACACTTCAAGGCAAATTTGACAAAGCGATCCAACTAGAGGAGGACGAGGACGAATCCTTGCAAATGAAACCAGATACGACCATGCAGCGGAAACAGAACAATACCGGACTTCCCGATAACCTGAAAGCCGGTGTAGAAAACCTCTCAGGCTATTCCCTGGATGATGTAAAGGTACATTATAATTCATCCCAACCGGCAACAGTACAAGCTCTTGCCTATACGCAGGGAACGGATATTCATGTAGCCCCGGGGCAAGAACAACACCTACCCCACGAGGCCTGGCATGTTGCCCAACAAATGGCAGGGCGTGTGGAGCCTACAACGGAAGTCGGAGGAATGCCCGTCAATGACAATGCCGGACTGGAACATGAAGCGGACGTGATGGGGGCTAAAGCGAACAATCTGTAATCAGAGAGGAAAGGATGAACGAATATATTGTCTGGTTCAATCAGATATTGACAGTTGCCATACAACACTATTTCCAGCAGGAGTCTGAATATTCTTCGCTGGAACAGCTATCTCCACCCTCCAACGGATGGATGGAGATAGTGACAAGCACACAAAAGATTACTTTTCAAGAACGAATTGTCGTGATGCTGGCATTAATGCCACACGTCTGTCCGCAGATACTGGATATTTTCTTTGTGCAAAACAAGAATTTCGATCGTCAATATACGGAGTTCGGCGGTTGGAAAGGCTTGTCGCATGGCGGCTTCCTTCCTACGGGAGAAACGGCAGCATTCATCATTGCCGGGGAAGATACGGACAGGCGGAAAAGTGCTATTAAGTATTTCCAGAAAGATCATTGGTTCTATACGAAAAACATTCTCCGTCTGGAAGGTGCCGGTGAAGGGGAACCCTTCCTTAGCGGGCAGTTGCGGGTATCGGAAGAGTTTCTGAGCCAGGTTTTGCTGGATAAGGAATATAAGCCGGATTACAATATCGGCTTTCCTGCTAAACGTATCACAACGGAACTGAATTGGGACGATATGGTGTTGGATTACCAGGTGGCCATCGAACTGGAAGAGATCAATGCCTGGATCTCTTCCGGCAAGACCATCATGGAAGACTGGGGATTGTCCCGTATTCTGAAAGCCGGCTATCGTTCGCTCTTCTACGGTCCGCCAGGTACAGGAAAGACATTGGCTGCAACATTGCTGGGCAAGAAGAATAATATGGATGTTTACCGGATAGACCTCTCCATGATCGTATCCAAATATATCGGGGAAACGGAAAAGAACCTGGCCAGAGTATTCGATCTTGCCGAAAATAGGAACTGGATCCTCTTCTTTGATGAAGCGGACGCCTTGTTCGGTAAACGAACTTCCACCAACACCTCCAATGACCGGCATGCTAATCAGGAAGTCGCTTATCTTTTACAACGGATAGAAGATTTCCCCGGCATGATCATTCTGGCAACAAACCTGCGCTCAAATATCGACGAAGCATTCTACCGTCGTTTCCAGTCAGTGATCTATTTCCCAATGCCGACGGAAGAACTACGTGCGGAAATATGGCGAAAGATGTTGAAAAACTGGCCGGGTAGCGTAGATGAAGAACTGATACTCATGGCTGCCGAAACAGAGCTCTCAGGAGGCGCCATTACCAACGTAATCAGGCGATGTGCGCTATCTTTGGTAAATCAGAAAGATAAGTCTCTCAATAAATCTATATTGAACAATGCGCTACAGAAAGAAAAGCTGAAATTATAGGCCAGTAACAAACATAAACCCTAACAAATAAAAAGCGTTGAAATATTACTACTTCAACGCTTTCTTTATTATTCCGTGACCGCGACAGGATTCAAACCTGTAACCGGCTGATCCGTAGTCAGCTACTCTA
>OGJY01000565.1_pt1 | contig 51695 bp, 85 predicted proteins | sample 1572231 | NCBI WGS metagenome assembly OGJY01 (sample SAMEA2582121, study PRJEB24529) | metagenome | biome: Human gut stool | place: China | collected 2011
AATGCCCACCTGAATCATCTTCGTTCCATCCTCATTCCAAGTGATCGCATACATCATTTCCTTTGCTTCCGAAGTATTAGGGGTAACATCCTGACACATTGTCAACGATTTGTTCTCAAGCATTGGCTTAAAATATCCCATCTGCTCGCCAGAATAAAAATTATAACCAAAATACTTTGGCACCGAACCACTATAAATATACCCGTGCTCATCAAACAAATGTATTTCATCAACCGCCATTAATTTCGCTATTTCCTGCAATTCATCAACATCACATTCTATCTCAGGATTGGCATCAATAATATACGACACTGCTTTAGCCCTTATAATATAATCATCCTTTAACGATTTAATAAGTTCGTTCTTGCTCTTATCATTTTTATTAAGCACAGTAATCACACGATCAACAAGTACTTTCGATGTTCCATATGCATTTCTGTCATTGACATATTTCAGAATACTCGCTTCAAGCAGTAATGCAATAACAATTATTACAACAGATAAAGTTACAATTTTCCTCTTCTTCATATTTTCCTCCATTTCTTTGTCATTCGTACCTAAACGGTTGTTCCCACCACTCATCTCTTCGACTACATTATCTTCAGATTCCCAAATTATGTAGAATGATCCTGCACCATAATCACAATATTATTCTGATAGATACTGCTCAAATAACAATAAACTACTCTTTCAAAAATGAATAACTCCATTTGCTCTGCTCTCCTTATATCTCACAAACTATATGCTGACAATAAAAGAGCTGTCGCAATCAACAACAGCCATAAATTTATATTCCGCTCTACATTTTTTCTCACAATATCGGCATTATTTTATACGAATACTTTCGATTATTTCGTTTTTAAAAAACGGTTCATTTACTATTAATTAAACTATACCACATTGTTAATCTATTTTCTATACACCTTTACTTCTCCCTACTCAGTCTGTTAATAATAACAATATTTAGTTTTTCCCGAAGGGATTTGCAACGAAGTTGCTTAATTTTGTAAAGCTCTGCCTTTACAATCCGACAACCTGAAAATTTCACCTCTATGACTTAGTTTATTTCTCATAGTAAAATGCTCTGCTATACAAAAAATGTATATTAGCTTCATTTAGATAATCTTCAAATTTTCTTTTTCTTCCATCATCTACATATCTATTATAGCATTCGTACAGGATTCTATAATAGTTCAGTTGATTTATCAATCTCTCACTAACCGTTTTTTCTTTTAATATATCCTCACATTTTTGAAAACAATCAACTATTGTATTATCTTGCATTTCTTTGTTTGCAAGTTTTTTTAACCCGTTATGATAAATATCCAAATATTTATATAAACTATTACTGAAATCACAATATACCATTCTGTCTCCTTAAACCTCAAGGCTTATGTACTGTTCGTCATATAACTAACAAAAGAATCTATTCCCAAAGTGCATTTATTTTATCTGGCAATATATCCCTCAGGGACTTCTTCCGTTCTCGGCAGACTGTACACCTCGTAATAAGTACAGTCTTTTTCTTTGACCTCACTGTAATAGTTGAGGCTGTACAGTTCTCCGTATCGGAAGCAGTTTTTGTGCTGTTCGGCTTTGGCTGTCTTAAGAATTGCCGCCAGTGTGTCGCAGAAGTCCACAGTACGGATTTTCTTTCGCTTAGTCGCTCCGATCTCCGTCTTAACTCTGTTTATTTATCTGTTTGCATGCAGGAAATTCCATATTTTTGAATCATCTTGAAAAGCATGGATAAAAATTCATCTTTTCCATGTGTCAGGAATTTGAAACTGATCTTGTAAGTACCTTCCCGTGTGTACAGCCGCAGCTTCATCCATTCCGCTTTTTCCGTTTTTTCCACTGCAGCCATTTCGATTCTTTGGATGTTTCTCCAGTAAAGTTCATGTTTTCTGTGCAGTGGGTATTTGATGGTCATTTTTTCCTGTGAATACCGGATATTTGTATTGAGCATCACGACCAGGAACACGATACTGATGACTCCGCAGACAGGTGCAAACCAAAGCGCAAACCTCTGGGAGAAATCACCCTGCAGAAACTGCTGTATGATGCTGTTCTCCGCTGCTGCGGGCACCAGACTTGCCATATAAATCAGGAGAATGCCGATGCCCATAGCTGCCAGAAGATAATACTCGGAGCCATAGCGCAGAATACATTTTTGCGATTCTTCGTACATATGGGAACGATAGTAGCTGGCAATCTTTTCTGGGCATGTTTTCTTGATCATATCGCAAAATACATCATAATTTACCATTCCGAGCCTTGCGGTAAGAACCTTGGTTCCATCCAGAAGATATAAGTTGACTGCATTGTCAAAGTTACCGTCTACTTTTCGGATTTCCTCCCACTGAAAGGTTCTGGACTTGCGAAAGGGCTTTTCAATCCGGACTTCCCTGCTGTTAAAATAAACGCAGTCCCGACCTGCCACATTCCCGCTGAAAATCAGAAGCATGCAGCTCAAGATTGAAGTTATGACGAGCAGGCTCCACATCAGCCGCGCTTCTGCAGGTGCGCCGTCTTTTATGTAAAGTACGAGGAAAAAGGCAACAAAAAGAAGTTGGAATACGCCTACTGCATAAGCGACATACCGTTGTCCTGGCGGCTGGCATAAGATTGCCATCCCTTTGGGGATACGCGCTATCTGCCGTCGGTTTCTTCCTGTGATCAGATAAATGATTTTTGTAGTCAATAGCAAAACCAGCGAAAAGATCAATTTCTCCATGCTTTTTATTCCATCCTTTTCAATCTATATTTGGTATCCTTAAGGTTTTCTTCTAGTATAGAATATCGGATATATGTTCGTCAAGCACCCGGCTGTACCGCATCGTCACCACCGATGTCACGAACACAGTTGCTCCCAATGCGCCGATGACGGCACCGCAGATTCTGAGCGAGACCGAAAAACAAGTTGTGTTCAAAAGGATGCTCGGTGCAGTGCCTTTGTTCCTAACGCCCGCAGCTTGCTGACGCCGGATATGGGGATCGAGCGCAGCTATCTTTCGCCTGCAGAGCCTTGGCGGGATGAGAGCAGGGATGAGATGCTCCGCATGACGCTGCGTGTCGATGGAAAGCCCGACTACACCCTCGTCCTCCCCGCTGACGAGGAATATCTCGATGCTGTGAGGGCTTACCTTGATATTGATGTTTTCGCGGATGCCATGCTCTGCGATATTCGCTTCAAGGTGCCTTCCATCGGGGAACTGATCCGTGATACGGATTGCCCCGCCGTGGAGGATTGCAACGATTTTGCCGAAGCCTTGGAGGACATCTGGCAACAGGACGGTGCGCTCCTGACCTACGCCGCCGTGCTGGAGGCGGAGCGGCCGGATACGCTGCGCGGAGCCTGTGAGCTCCTGCAAGACCTGGATAACTACCAGCGCATCACGGAGGATGCCTACGGTTACGGTCAGCAGCGATTGCAGGAAACGCTGGGGCTGGACGATGAAGGCCATCTATGAGCTGGACGGCTACATGGATTTTGAGCGATACGGTCAGGACTGCATGGGAAATGACTGCGTGACAAAAACAGAGTTCGGCCTGCTGCGCCGCTTGGAGCCGCCCTTCCCGGAGCAGCGACAGGGACAGAGGATGATGTAAGCAAAAGCGGCTCGATCCATTTGGAACGAGCCGCTTAATAAGCAGACAAACTTAAAGTTGTTGTATTCTATACTGATACATCAATAGAATTACGAACTAGCCTATTACCATTTTTGACAAGTGTTGCTTCCACTAATTCTCTTGTGACATTATCAAGAATACTTGTATCAAATTTTTGTCCCGGTTTCCAATTTGGATTAGCTGCTTTCACTGCTGCATACATAGCGGATCTATACTGTCGTTCATATTGTTCTAAAGTCCATTTAAAATTTTCTTACTATTCAATTTTATTCACCCCTAACTTAATCAAAATGATACCCGTGTTCTCTTAACACACAATATTCCTTTAACTGTATTTCACATGTTAGCTTAACTTTTTCGCAGCGCTCCATGCGCTTCTCTGCCTATAATTCGAATGTTTGTCATAAGCAGGACATGACTTGTAACAGAAAGGGCAATCATTCTCATGCCATTTATTAGGTCTGGCTTTGATACGGATGTGTTTCACGCCATCCTCATCAGAGTAAAGATTAAAATTTTCTATCAAGAGAATATAGTATTGACAAAATTTTGTGGGGTGGGATAAAATGATGGTAAAAAATTCCAAAACATAACGCATTGGTGCCTTTCGCAGAAAGAAGAAAAATAAACATGAAAAAGAGAACGAACTTGGGAAAAAAGTTAGTAACAATGTTAGTGTCTGTAGGCTTTTTTGCAGTTTTGATTACAGTCTTGAATTTAATGGCATTACAAGCTATTCGAGGAAAGAATAATGTGCTTATAGAACAGTTTGAACAATATGAAGAAGCAGTGGAAAATAATGATACCGCGGTTTTTGAAACAGCAAAAGGAGAAGTGGCAGAAGCCATCAGACATATCAACTACAGAATAAATGGAAGCATCATTTTTGATCTTGCACTTGTGGTAGCTGATATTATTGTAATCGTACTTCTTTCGATTGTTATTAATAAGTCCATTGTTTGTCCAGCAAAAAGAGCAAAGAATGATTTGGATGATATCATTTTAGGTATAGAATCAGGACAGGGTAATCTTACGTTAAGAGTATTTGATGAAACCAGTGATGAAATTGGTCAGCTTGCAAATGGTGTCAACCATTTTATTGAAACATTACAAAATCTTATGGTAAAGATTCAGAGTGTATCAAAAGATATGAAAAAATCTTCCTATCTTGTACAAAATGAGGCGGAATCTTCAAATATGAGTGCATCCAATGTGAGTGCAACATCGGAAGAACTTGCAGCATCCATGGAAGAGGTATCTGCTTCTCTATATGATTTAGCCCAAGGATGTAATAATCTGCTAGAGAAAATGGCAGGCATGAATGAGGATGCTAAGAACTCTGCAATGAAGTTGCAGGAAGTGAAGCTTACTGCAGAAAATAGCTATAAAGAAGCGATTGCATCAAAAGAAAAAACAGTAGAAACATTTGATGGCATTCAAAAGGATGTCGCGGAGGCAGTAGAAGCATCTAAGTCTGTAAATGAAATTGCAAAACTTACAGAAAATATCTTAAATATCGCAGCACAGACAAATCTTCTAGCACTTAATGCATCGATTGAAGCAGCAAGAGCAGGGGAAGCAGGCAGGGGCTTTGCCGTTGTTGCAGATGAAATCAGACAGCTTGCAGATAGTTCACGTGAGACAGCAAACAATATTCAGAAAATCAGTGGAAAAGTTATTGAGGCAGTAAACAATCTGTCTGGAAATGCAACGGAAATGATTCGTTTTGTAGATGAAAAGGTAGCACTTGATTATGACAACTTTGTAAAAATTATTGGAAATTATGATGCTGATTCTGAACAGGCAAGTAATACATTTAACGAGTTTGCAGTTAAGTCAAAAGATAGCTTAGGTACAATGAATGATATGAATGAAGGTATCAATAACATTTCTATAGCGATTGAAGAATCTGCAAAAGGTGTTACAAACGTAGCACAAGAGATATCACAACTTGTGACAGCAATTTCAGCAATTACAGTGCAGGCGGACGAAAATAAGAACCTTTCGGAAGATTTATCGGATGAAGTAGCAAAATTTGAAAAAGTTTAACTAACAGATTTTTATTATGAGAAAAACTGTATTAGGTAAATAATCCGCACTAACTAAAAATGAATGCCAGAATAAGCACAAAGGCATAGCCCCATTACGGGTTCTATGCCTTTGCGTTTTCCGGAAGATTGTCATTAACTGCATCAAATTCAAGATTCTGTTCCCGGCACCATTCGACAGCTTTCGACAGAGCTTCGCCGGCGCGGCAGGTCCAGAGAATGAGTTTGTTGCCATTACGTTTCCATTCCTGAAGATATTCAATGAGTGCCAGGTTTGGCTGACCAAGCTCCGGCCATTTGCTGTAGCAGAGAGTGCCATCAAAATCAACAGCGATTGTCTGGAAATCCAACTGTTTCTTATTGTTCATTCGGCTCATCTCCTTTAGCTGGTGTCTGCTGTACACCCGGATGATAGCAGAACAGGCTTGTTACCGGCTTATGGAAAAAGTCTGCAATCCTCATGGCATAAAGCAGAGAAGGGATATGCTGTTTTGACTCGATATTGGCAATAGTTTTCAGGCTGATGCCGGTTGCTGATGCAAGTTCTTTCTGGGTAATGCCAAGATCTGCCCTGGCTTCAACAAGTCTGCAGGTAATTGTGTCTGTCACAGTGTTTATGTCTATATCCATATCAGTATTCATATATATGCACCTCCAAATTCAGAATTATTCAGGTCTGTTCCGCTATAATAATCCTACAGTTTTAAGTGTCCCAAAAAAAAGGACTTATGAAAGAACACGGCCGAATATTTTGAAGGAACTGTTCTCTGTAACCGGGATTGGATCATATTTTTTATTCAGTGATATGAGGTAGGTTCCGAGTCTGTTATTCTGAAATTTCTTCACATATGCGTTTCCATCAAGATAGAAGATACCTATTTCGCCATTATCAAGGCATGCTGTCTGTTCAATCCAGATGAGATCCTTATTATGGTATTTAGGTTCCATACTGTCACCATCTACATATACGCCAAATGTGGCAGCCTCCGGAATGTCAGGAGAGGAGAATATCTCATATTCGTCACCATCAAGAAAAGAGCCGGTACCAGCGGAAACGGTATTGTAAAATACTTTTCTTTCCCTGATCACATGGATAGGAATGATCTCTGCCGGTTTATAGTTGTCGGTACTTTCCAGATCGCTGATATATTCAAGCACCTTGTTCATTCCATTTTCATTCAGGTTCCGGAATGGATTAAGAGGACTCTGACCGATAAAATCCGTATAGATATCATAAATTTCGAGTATTTCACATAAGGCAAGAAACTGTCTGGCATTTGGTGTTGCTGTGCCAAGTTCCCAGGCACTGATTGAATTCTGCTTTACATAGATATCATAGTTTTCCAGTTCTTTTGCAAGCTGGCTCTGGTTCAGCTTGTGTTCTTTTCTGTATTTAGCAATGGTCTTTCCTAAATCTTTCATAGTATTATGCCTTTCTAAGTAATCATATCAGGTATGATCTCCCTATGCGGGATATATCAACTTTAGCACAGGAATCTCTAAAAAGCAATTAAAATATCAATAATATTGATGATATACAATAAATTACCATTGAATAGCAATATAAAAAGTATTATATTATGCCATGTAGACGGATGGCATATCATCCGGCAGCAGGAAAGAAGGTGATTCAGTGAACCGGACAATACTGCATAGTGATTGTAACTGTTTTTATGCATCAGTAGAGCTTCTGCATCATCCGGAGCTTCGGGGAAAGCCTGTAGTAGTAGGAGGTGATCCTGAGGCGAGACATGGAATTGTGCTGACCGCTGATTATATAGCCAAGAGATATGGTGTAAAAACCGGAATGGCATTATGGCAGGCAAAACAGGTATGCCCGGACATAACATTTCTTCCCCCAAGGATGGACCTGTATCTCAGATTTTCCAGAATGGCACAGGAAATTTATGCTGACTATACAGATAAGAGGGAACCATACGGAATTGATGAGTCCTGGCTGGACGTGACAGACAGTGCAACTCTCAAGGGAGACGGATTTCACATTGCACAGGAAATAAGCAGCAGGATGAAAAAAGAACTTGGCATTACGGTGAGCGTGGGTGTGTCGTTCAACAAGATATTCGCCAAGCTTGGATCTGATTATAAGAAGCCGGATGCCATTACTACTATGTATGAGGATGAGTTTCAGAGAAAAGCCTGGTGTCTTCCAGTTTCTGATCTGTTATATGTGGGAAATGCAACGAATAAAAAGTTATATAGCATGGGAATCCGGACTATCGGAGATCTGGCAAAATCTGATGAAACCCTGCTGGTCAGAAAACTTGGCAAGATGGGAAGTATTCTGTGGGCTTTTGCTAATGGATATGATGAATCTCCGGTAAAGCTGGAAAACACATCAGCTCCGGTCAAGTCCGTAGGCAACAGTATAACAACGCCCAGGGATATGGAAACAGATGAAGATGTCAAGATTGTGTTATACATTCTGGCAGAAAGTGTAGCGGCAAGACTCCGGGAGAATGGGTTCCGGTGCCGGACTGTTGAGATCAGTGTCCGTGACAAAGAACTGTTTCATTTTTCAAAACAGGTAAAGTTGCAGGCTGCGAGCAATATTACCAAAGAGATTGCAGAGGCTGGATACAGGTTATACAAAGACAACTACAGACTACCGGCGGATGATAAGGAACTGAAAAGCAGCCGGCCAGAGTTTTTTCAAAAGCCACTGCGGAGCATAGGAATACGTGGAACGGATCTTGTGACAGATTATTTCTGGGAGCAGCTGGACATGTTCATGGATCCTCAGGCAAGAGAAAAACAGATGAAAATGGATGAGACGGTTGATATTATCCGCAAAAGATTTGGATTTTACAGTGTCCAGAGAGGGCTTATGTACCGTGACAGAATACTGTCAGCATGTGATGCAAAGTCTGATCATACGGTACATCCGCATGGGTACTTTGGATAGACAGGAGGGATTGAACTATTATGGAAAGCAGCAAGGTATATGTAAATGTCATGGCTGAATTTACAAATGACGGAAGGCTTCTACCAAGGAGCTTTATCTGGAAGGATGGCCATGTATATGAGATTCAGAAAGTAACAGATGTAAGAAGAGCGGCAAGCCTGAAAGCAGGCGGAGCCGGAATACGTTATACCTGTATTGTTGACGGAAAAGAGAGCCATCTTTTCTATGAGGACAACAATATGTGGTTTATGGAGGAGAGATAGTTTATTTAATGGTGTTATACCAGTCGAAAAGATCAGCAAGAAGGTCACAGGATGAATGGTGCGGACTTCGGCACATCGGAACTCATTTATTCAGAGAATATAATCATCAATGGTTTTCATTTCCCTTATCCGTTGAATGGTAGTAATAACATACAGAACAGGTACAGAATATAGGAAAATATCCCCATAATCTGTCCTTGGTACAAATAATAAAAAAATACTGATATGTGTTGGGTGTCTGGTATTATCTGGGAAAAATCACGCTAATATGTCCAAAATCTTCCACATATTACTCGGTTCTGATCTATAGAAGAAAATAGTATTCTATTATGGATGAAATGGAAGGAGTAATATGTCGAACGATAACGATAAAGACCAGGAATATCAAAAGAATATGGGTAAACGTCTGAGAAAGATACGAAAAGAGAATGCACTGTCTCAGGATGATGTTGCGGATGCTCTTGGTATATGCACAAAGCAGTATCAGAGCATTAATACACAATGGATGCTGAATAGGATAAATTATGTTTTGGTGATCAAAATGGAATCCGCAATTATCGAATCAGATAAGCGATTATCGAAACAGATGTGCAATTATCGAATCAGATGAGCGATTATCGAAGAAAACGGTGTCAAAATTTCATGTGGCGGCAGACAGGAAATCCAATTATAATTAACAATAAAGATAGAAAGCGAGGACAACATCATGAAAAAGATAGTTAGAAATCGGATCAAGTGTAAAAAATGTGGAGAGATTATTGAGAGCACCAGCAGGCATGATTTCAAGTTCTGCAAGTGTGGAGCGGTTGCTGTAGACGGCGGAAAAGATTATCTGCGCAGAGTAGGAAGCAAAGAGGATTATGAAGAACTGGTCGAATACGAAGGCAGCGATGATGATGAAGAGTGAGAATCTGAGGTTTGTTATGGATGAAACCGGGAGACCTTATGAACCAGTTGAGCCTGAGTATGAGAGAGCGGTACAGGAGACACCGGAATCGCTGGCATTTGAGGAAGAGTTGATTCAAAGGTTTAGATTACAAGACGGTAAGAAATAAATTGAGGGAGGCGCATCATGAATTTATATATTAGCGATCTGCATTTCGGACATAAAAATGTAATACTATTTGAGCACCGACCGTTTTCAGATGTCGACACGATGGATCACTGCCTGATTCAGCTGTGGAATTCAAGAGTGTCCGCAGATGATGATGTTTATATCGTGGGCGACTTCTGTTACCGGTCAGGACGAACACCGGACTGGTACTTAAGACAACTCAAGGGTCATAAGCATTTGATTATCGGAAACCATGACAAGGCGACACTGGATTGCGAAAACGCTGCAAAGTACCTTGAGAGCGTTGAAAAAATACAGCATGTCACAGCCGAAGACAAGCAGATCTGCCTGTGTCATTATCCATTGGCAGAATGGTATAAGAGCCGTCATGGATCATGGCTGATTTATGGGCACATCCATGGGGCACGGGATGAGGTGTATGAGTTTATGAAAACGAGAGAGCGTGCCTTAAATGCCGGTGCCTGCATAAACAATTACACTCCGGTATCGTTCAATGAATTGGTGCGGAACAATAAAGCATTTCAGGAAAAGGATTCATAAAATCGTAGAAAGAAGGATTTACAATGGGAAGAACAGAGAATATCAATGTATTTCAGGACACAATGAACCTGTGCAAAAACAATGACAGAATCCGGGAATCTGTTCATAACTCTGCAGAAGGTCAGAAATTGATTTTGGAAGAGGATGCGATTGTAGAGTCAGACAAGAACCGATATAAAGAGAAAGCACGGATCACAGTATCGGCAAAGAGAACTTTTGAAGCAGCATCAAGATATAAGAATACGAAAACAGCAGTACACAATTTTGCATCGGCTTCGAATCCGGGTGGCGGAGTGGAGCGTGGTGCAAATGCTCAGGAAGAGTGCTTATGCAGATGTTCCGGGTTGTTTAAGTGCTTGAATGCTCCGGATGCGTGGAGTGGATTCTACATGGCACACCGGGCAGAACATAATCCAATCCACAATGATGATATCATTTACACACCAGACGTTTTGGTTTTCAAGAGCGATACCGTAAAGCCGGAGCTGATGGATGAAGCGGACTGGTATACCGTTGATGTTATCACGTGTGCGGCTCCGAACTTAAGAGAGAAACCAAGCAATGCCTTTAATACAGGAGACGGAAAAGATGCGATCAAGATTACAGATAAAGAGCTGCTGGCGATTCATAAAAAACGGCTTCGGAGGATTCTGGATGTGGCTTTGAACAATAAAGTTGAAACGATTGTTCTCGGTGCGTTTGGATGCGGGGCTTTCATGAATAATCCAAATGTAGTCGCACAGGCATCCAAAAATGTTTTGAACGAATATTTGTATGCGTTTAAGAATATTGAGTTCGCAGTATACTGTAGTCCGAAGGATGACATAAATTATAGGATATTTGATGGGGTACTTAAACCATACACAAAATAAGAAAATAATCATTTGTAATAAAAACAGGTTCTTGATGTTTATGACAATAAGTATGGTGATGTCTACCTTGAAGTGCAGCATAATTCGTTTATGCTGGTGGAGAAATCATGAGTGGAGACGAAATAGGGCTATGTGAACATGATTAGTCTATTAAGTTGCTTATGATAAAATGGAAGGAAAAGCAAAATTTGTTAATATAGTGTATATTTTTATTGTATACAAAACATAATTATGCTATAATTGTGCCGAAGAAAGGAGCGAAAAATCATGCCAATTATTATGCCTATTAAAGATTTAAGAAATACAACTGAGATTTCCAATATTGCACACAAGGAGCAGGAGCCTATTTTTATTACCAAAAATGGATATAGTGATTTGGTTGTAATGAGCAGTGAACTTTATGATAAATTTGCAAGCACAAATCGCATTGACCAAGCAATTTTTGAATCTGAGCAGGAAATTGCTAACGGTGCAGAAGCAGCTGATGCAGAAGTAGTTTTTGCAGAATTGGAGAAAAAACATTTTGGATAAATACAAGGTAAAAGTTAACCCCAGAGCAATCAGTGAATTAGATCGGATTTACAAGTATATAGCAGATGATAAATTGTCTCCTCAAAATGCCAGAGGACAAGTTGACCGAATTAAGAAAGCTGTTTTGAACTTAGATACGTTTCCACAATCTCACCAAGAACGAAATGAAGGTAGATATGCCGGAAAAGGCTACCGACAGTTGTTGATTGATAATTATGTTGTCATTTTCCGCATTGATGAGTTACACAAAACTGTTTATGTGGTAACAATACAGTATCAAGGACGAAATTTATAGAATAAGCGCCAAATGACGTACAAGGCATTGAAGAAAAAGCTACAGAAAAATTCATTTTGAATATGCATAAAAAAGGTTATACATTAGATCAGATCGCAGACGTTGCAGAAACAAACGTGGCTGCTGTGGAAGCAGTCATTAAGAAGAAAAAGCCGTAAACCTTTGATTTTTCAATGAAAATCGCATGTTTACGGCTCTTTTGTGTTAGTGCAGGAGATGGGACTTGAACCCATAATATTAAGTTCCAAAAGCCTTGAAAAATCAATGGTTCTGCAATTTCATGACAAGATTCATGACAAGATTTATTTATTTTTGTCAAAATCATTAAAAGTATTATTCATTATACTTTTTTGCTTTTCCATTTTTTTATTTATAGTAGCATGGCGATAAACAGATTTCATGACGTAAGGTGTCGACCATCCACCAAGTTCTAATACGTCCTGTTCTGGGAGTACTTCTGACATTTTTGTACAAAAGTAATGCCTCATACTATGTAATTTAAAATGAGTGATTCCTAATTTATTTTGATAACGAACCAGTGCATTATATATCTGATTTGGATTACAATCTATGATAATACCTTTTTCGCGTATCCGATCAGCGATAAAATCTGGTATAGCGATTTCTCTGGCACTTTCTGTTGTTTTTGTGGTTTTAACTACCCAGTTATTATTTTCATCCTTTACCATGGCCTTGTTGATTGTAAGTATATTATCATCAGATAGATCGGCAGGGGTGAGGGCACATACCTCACTACGTCTCAATCCACAGCAAGCAGCGAGTAGCAGTGCAATTTCATATCGATCTCTTTGGCGCGCATAATCTAACACAGCCTTGACTTCTTCATCTGTTGGAATGTAGGTTTCATTTTTCTTTTTTTGTGGAAGAGTCGTTGTTATGTTGAATTCTGGTCGGAACATTCCCATAACAGCAGAAATAAAGCCGTGAACATTATATACTGTTTTTGGTGCATGTGATATTGAAAAATCATTTATTTCTTTTTGAATGTCAATTGCTGTCATATCAGAAATATAAATGTTTTTAAAATTATCTGATAAACTTTTAAGATTGCTTTTGTATCCCGGTATCGTGGATGGCGATAAAACGTTTCTTTTTACATCCAGATATTGATTTGCAGCCTCTTCAAAAGTCATATGCACGGAGGAAGTTCTTGTATCAGATTTATCAAGTTCGGCGGCGATGAGCTGGATAGCTTCCTTATTGGTTGGTTTATAATCGGTAATTACAGTATAAAGCTTTTTCTTATAAGTTTTTCGAATCCGGTATGATCCGCTTGGGAGTTTTTCAATTTTCATATTGTACCATCCTTTCTAAAATTTAAGTATAAAAAATAACAGCCAACAGAGAACAGTTGTTCTGCTTGCGTTTGGCTGCTCCGAATGATACAATAAGCTTGTTCAGGGCGTGTATCTTCGGAGCACGCATTCGCTCCTGTTGTTAGCCGGTATCCGGTTCGCAGGGGCGTTTTTTATTTTATCTGTGAGAGTCAATAAAGTCAAAAACTCCTCATCAACAATGATAAGGAGTTTTTTCCAGTCGCATTAAGCTGCAACCACATCTGCTAGAGCAGATCCTTATCAACAATTATATATCAGTTATTATCTTTATGCAAATTTAATTTAAGGTCGTACCGATATAAGAAGTACGTTCTAATTTTAAAGTTATATAAATAGAATAATTATGTCTATCAGTCTTTATGTGAGTTTTATAGTCCATTGCATCGTCATCATAATCTTCATAATAATAGCGATATTTTCCACCATAAATAGTAGCATCAATGGAAATGATGTTCTTTGAGTCAATAAGTTGCTTAACATGTATACAATCTTCTTTTTTTATATAGCCAACATGTACCCCATCAATAATTACTTTAATAGCATTTTTATCATACTTATTATCTGGCTCTTCTTCTAAAACTACAGATTTTGGTGCGAATAGGTATTTATATATACGTTGACCTTCTGAAAATATTTCGAGAAAATCCTTCCTTGAATAGTCAAATTCATAATTTTCGATTCCTATAGATTCAATGTCATTTTCTCTGAATGATGTTCCAGTTACATGAAATTCTTCTGTATTATAGTCATCAATAGAAATATCATCAGATTTACTGTAAGGTGTATTTTCAACTGGTTGTGAAGAAAATGTTAAGGAATTATTTACTTTTACAACTTCATCAACTGGTTGTGTACTAATATCCTGTAAATTAATATCATTATTTATCCTTGAGCAAGTAGTTGGGGCTGTTTTGCTTAATTCGTTTAGAATTTTCTTGAATCTACTTGCAAGATAAAGAAATAGGATTCCAATAGGAATAAAGATTATCCCACCAAATGATAAAGTGGGTATTCCAATAATAAATGAAACAGCGGCTATTATTAAGTATATGATTCTGTATATTTTTAAAGATAATGGAGATAAATTATGTTTATTAACATAATTTATACACTGTTCATGAAAATCTTTATTTTTAGACATATAATTCTCCTCTTATAGTTGGTCACTATTTACGCAATTCCAACTTTTACATATTCTAGATCAATAGGGAACAATTCATCAGAGACTTCCGTCCGGTGTGCGTGGCGTTCGATTTTCTGGATATCTTCTTTTCGAAAGTCATCCCCGGTAATATGTTTTAGTGCATGTAAAAAAGCGTCCTGCTGTTCACTGCGTGATAAAGTCTCTTCAATAAAGATTGTGTATGTACCATCTTCGTTTTCGGTAACAGCTTCCCTTACTTTGTGATTTGGAAATTTAATTAACTCCACAAAATAATCAATTATCGTCCCCACGCTCCTTTCTCTTAAGTGCCAGTAACATCTGGTACACGGTGCCAAGATCCTCTGGCTGTGCGTCCTGTGCAGCATCGAAGAGAACTTTCAGTTCTTTGTTCTCGAAAATCTTTTGGGCAATATCGGCAGTTTCATCGTTTAAGTAGTATTTATCACTGGTGTCTTTTTCTTTTCCAGTCATAAGGTAATCAACGGAAATACCAAAATAGTCAGCAATTAATTGAGCATTTTTTCCACTTATTAAGTTCCTTCGACTTTTCCAATTAGACATAGTTGATTGTCCAATTCCGGTTGCCTTACATACGTCAGCAGTTGTTACATTAAATTTTTGTAATAATTGTTCAAATATTTCATACATTTTTAACTCCCTTTTTGTGCAAAAAAGCAAACTTCCAAAATGTGTAATTAACGCATTGACTTTCAAAAAGTGAAGTGATACTATCAGTGTTGTAAGAAACTTCACATATGTGTAATATGGTGAATGGATGAAAACACATTTATGAAATTCACATATGTTTTGTGACAAAAACATAATATCACATATGTGAAGTAGTTGCAATACAAATATGGAAGGAGGTTCTTATTTTGTACGAGAAATATGAAGAACTGTTAAAAAAGACAGGAAAAACTTCATATCAGGTATCAAAAGATACCGGGATTGGACAAAATACTTTGTCAAATTGGAAAACTGGAAGGAGTAAGCCCAAGGTTGAGAAGCTTAAGATTTTAGCAGCTTATTTTGGTGTTAAATTGGAAGAGCTGATCTAGGAGGTGATCATGATGTATAAGGTCGCTACAATTCGACCAAAGACTCCATTGGCGTATACGACAGTTTCCTTTTCATTACCATACCGCGATTGGTGCCGACTTGAAAAGTCAAAAGAGTGGGAAGCGTTTGAATCACTTCTTGAGGAAATTCAAAGTGGATATATCCAGACGAACACCCAAACGCAGGAAGAGATTGAAAGGAAATCCTGAGACAAAAAGGAGGTGTAATAAATGCCGATAAGTGAAGACTTATTAAAAAAAATAGATGAAACAATAGAGATTTCTTGTGAATTGGCAAAAAATGAGCAGCTGCAAAATTACGGTTATGCAGATTATTTAACGGCTCTTGCCACATTGTTGGAAGCAAGAGCCAAATTGTACTAATTATCAGATACATTTAATTCTGATAATTTCTCATAAATCTGTTGCATAAAATCCGCAACAGTTTGTCCAAGTAAGGCGCTTGGTGATTGAGTCGTACTAGAAACTTTTGCAATCGTAATTTGCACAGTTCTTTCAATTAATTGATCGTTTGACATAGTAAAATTCTCCTTTCATTTACTCGGCTAGTCAGAGCCTGTATCTGAATGGTAGCACTTAAACAGAAGAATGACAATTATAAGAAAATAAAAAAATGAGATAGGAGGTGCAGAAATGCCAAGGATAACAGCAAAGAAAAAAGATTACATGGTAGCAGACTTGAGTAAGTGGATTGCTGGTCAGATGTATCTGCTTGGGCTTAAGCAAAGTTACTTGGCAGAAAAAATTGGAATTACGCAGCCATCATTTTGCCAGAGACTGAAAAAAGGTCTATTCACATATGAGGAGTTGCTTGTGTTGCTGGACGAGCTTCATGCAACCGATGAAGAGATTTTAAAAATGATGAAGTTGAAGAAGGAGCGTAAATGATGTTTGAAAATTTAAGAAGGGAGGTTCGATATGAAGAGAATAGGGAAAATAATCATGTCTGTCGGTGCATTTATCTCTGTGACCGGAGCTTGCGCACTCGATTCAGAGGGGCTGATATACAGAAGAGTGCTTCTTATCATCATGATCGGTATTCTGATAGCACTCGCCGGATACGGTTTAATTTGTTTGGACGGTTACATTCCAGACATAAAGAAATCGCACCCTTTAATGCTTTGCCGAGCAGGTGCGATTTACAAGGAATTTAAATAACTCCACTTCTCTATTATAATAACACGTTTTTTCAGAGAGGTAAACATTAATTTTGCTTAATAATGAGGAAATCATCAAAAGACTTTACGAACAACCGGATAAATTTATGAAAGCTATGTCACGAAAAGAGTATGCAAACGCCGCATTTACTGCATATATCGCAGAATGCGTATGTCTGTTCTGTGATGTTCCCCGGAATGTCCGAACTGAATTATTTGGAGACAGGCACGCTGAACCACCGATTGATGGACTGTTTCCGGAGCACCTTGTGATAAAGGCAAATGATCAGATGATTTTATTTCACAAAACATTGCAGGAGCTTACCTTAAAAGAAAAACGTGAAAGAGAGGAAGAGTGGGAAGAGTGCCAGAAGCGGTTTCAAAGGAAAAATATATAAAAGCGATAAAGCTTTTGAATGACCTGACTTATATGGATTCGCTTATCAGTCAGGTAGAGGAAGATTATAAAATGACATATTTGAAAGCCCAGCCGAAAGGAATATCGTATGACAAAGTCGGATCATCTGGAAACTGCACGATCAGTCAGGTTGAAGAAACCGCTGTCGAACTGGAGCATTTTGACTATCAGAAAAAGAAGCTTATTAAAAAGTACGCAGAAAAAAAAGCAGAAATTTACCACATTTTAAACAAAATGCAAACTCTGGAGTACGTTAAGGTGCTGCTGATGTTTTACTCCGAGAATCTTTCCGGGGATCAAGTCGCAGAACGCATGAATTACAGCCGAACATGGGTGTACAGGGTGCGCAGACGTGCTATAGAAGAGTTTGCAGAGTACATGGAGGATTCATATGTTTGATAGGAGAAATCATTATTACGAAGGATATGAACAGGCACGGTCTAATGGTGTGCCGCTGACGGAGCTTTATGCTACTGCATATAATGCGTGGGTATCTGATTCCAGTATGACACTTAGAGAATCAGAAGAGTTAGAGGTCTACATGAGATATTTAGCAGATACAATCACAATCCATGCAATGATGGATGATGGATATGATCTCGTATCGACTGACGAAGAGACATCTTGTTTTGTAAAAAAATGATTCATGTGTGTTTTTCACCGAATATATATCACGACTGCAACTTTGAAAGCCAGATTATTCTCCCTGCGGTTGTTCCGGGAGAGGAAAGGAGAGTGGTTTATAAGAGTATGTCAGAGAAAATCAGAACAAATCAAAGTAAATCAGAATTAGTCAGAGTAAATCAGAACATATCAGCGCAAATCAGAACGGTGGTGTGGAATTGAGCAGACTAGGGTTTCTCATTCTCTCAATCTTAAAGCAGAATGAAGCTGTCAACAGCGTTTCTGCAATGTCCTTAAGCGAGATAGTCGAATCAGAGGACTTCGGGTATCGGGAGAATACAGTTTTTAAAAAAATAAAAGAATTTGAATTATCGGGATATGTTTTAAAAGGCATGAAGGATGGAAGGGCAGACACTTTTTTTATCACAGATGCTGGACTGGAAGCCTTAAAAAACATCTTGAATTAGGAGGATTAAGTAAGTGAAAAAGAAAATCGCATTTATTGCAATCGGACAGGCTGGCGGCAACATCGGACAGCTTTTCGAGGAAAGAGGATTCAGTGTTTTATATTTAAACACGTCAGAAGAGGATTTATCAACCTTAAAAACCGCAAAATATAAGTACCACATTACCGGGGGCGAGGGATGTAATAAAGACCGGAAAAAAGCAAAACAGCTCGTTATCGACGATTACGACCAGATAGCCGCTGAAATGGATGCGAAACTCGATGCAGAGATTGTTTTTATCATCTTTGCGAGCGGCGGCGGCACTGGTTCTGGTGCGGGTCCCATGCTATGCGACCTGCTTCTGGACGATGGTAAGACAATCGGAGCGGTCACTGTGATACCGGCTCTTGACGAGAGTATAAAATCTCACGTCAATTCCTACGAGTGCTTTTCGGAACTGACGAAGATCGATGGGCTTTCCTCATGCTTTATTCTGGACAATGAGAGCGGAAATAAACTCGGATTAAACCGCACATTTGCAGATGATTTCACTGCATTCATCGAGATCCCGGAACGAATCCAGAATGTAGAGGGAAACATTGATAAGGCAGAGATTCAGGAAGCACTGAAAGCGCATGGAATGGCTGTCATTTTACACAGCACGGCAGACAGTGCAGATGTCATTAAAAAGCTTCAGGACAACATTTATGCCCCGATCGAACCGGATCGTGTTGTGAAATATATCACGGCAGAAATGAGCAGCAAAGTCAGAATGACGGATGTGGAAAAAGATCTCGGTGTTCCAGTAGACACATTCCAGACAGCCGGAGAAGAAACGGTTTTATGTGCATCCGGGTTAAGCTTTCCACAGACCAGATTAGACCTCATTTATGAGCGGATAGATGAGAACCGGGAGACCATAAAAAAGAACCTCAAGGCAACTCACGATCTGTCGTTGAAGGGGGACGTGGATTTTCTGAGTGAGCCGTCCAATATCACGAAAAAGGATGAGGAGAAAAAGCCGAAGTCCAGAAGGGATATCATGACAAAATACTTATAAATCATGCATGAGGTGACCGGATTATGAGCGGAAATTATATAAAACTGTATCGGTCTTTTCTGGAGTGGGAATGGTGGCATGATGCAAATACGAGCAGGGTGTTTTTATACATATTGCTGATGGCGAACTGGACAGATAAGAAGTGGAAAGGGACGACCATAAAGCGAGGATCGTTCGTGTCCTCGTTATCAAAAATCGCCCTTGCAACTTCCCTTACTGTTGACCAAGTCCGTACCGCAGTGAAGCACTTGCGAGCTACCAAAGTGATTACCACAGAATCGACACCGAAAAACACGGTATTTACGGTGGTTTGCTATGACAAGTACCAAGGTTTTACCGAAGCAAATCCCAAACAGAATACCGAGCAGAATACCGAACAAATCCCAAACAACAGCCCACCCAAATCCCAACAACATAAGAATATAAAGAATATAAAGAATAATAAATATATATATAGTGCGGCAGTGATACCGCACCTCAACGAAAAAGCAGGGACACGTTTCAGGGAAGATTCTGATTCGACAGAGCGGCTGTTGTCAGGAAGGGCAAACGAGGGATTTACGGTTGAGGACATGATTAAGGTTGTTGATAAAAAAAGTGAGGAGTGGATAGGGACAGAGTTTGAAAAATATTTAAGACCGAAAACGCTATTCAGCGCATCACACTTTGAAGAATACCTCAACCAGAAAAACAATCCGGCAAAGAAAAAGCCGGAGACTAAAAATAAATTTAACAATTTCCATCAGCGCGAGCATGACTGGGACGAATTAGAAAAATGGGCTTTGACTACGAAACCGTTAGTCATGCCGAGGAGGGATAATGAGCAAAGCAGCAAGATTTAATATTTTTTATCAGGGCAGATTGTACAGAAAAAATCTGACAGCAGCTGAGATTACAAAAGAGTTCGGATGTAAGTCCGCCATGGTTTACCAGGCAGCGAATACCGGTCATAAGATCAACAGAGTTTTTGAAGTTAAAAAAATTTATCCAGAAAATGAAAAGAATCTGGAAAATATCAACAAAGCTTCGATACCTGATAATTTTGACGAGGAGTGGAGAAAGTGCACGGAAGCTTTTAAAAACGTCATATGGGTACAGAGCGGAGGAAAGAGGTTGATGTTGCATCATGGAAAAGGATGAATTTGTAAAATTTCTGGAAAGCAAAGGAATTGACGCAAAGCTGGAAGACGGTGTTGTGATGGTTCTTTATGATGGCGGCACACTTTCCCCTAGCGCGGTTTACAGAAAATTCAATTTGGCAAAAAAGTTCGCAGAGGAAAATGACTACAGAGGTTCACTCGGTATCCGGAAGCGGAGCGGAAAAGTCCATGTCGAAGCAGATCCAGACAAAAATGGATTTGTAAAGCCGGATGCAGCCCCACCCTTCCGTGATCCAGAACAGCCGGAAGCAACAGAGAATTTTGAACAAATGTCACTTTTTAAACGGTGAGTTTTTCAGAAAAAAATATATAAAAACACACCTTTTAAGAGAATGGATAAACAGTGAGTTTTTCAATTTTTCAAAAAATGCGAAAACACACCGTTTAAAATCGTAGAAAGCTAGGAAAATCAAGGCTTTTGAGAAAAGTGTCTGTAAAAGTTAAGAGGTGTCGTACAGCAACGGTACAGAAAATATAAAAATTCCTGTGAAACAGATAAGTACAGAATTTAGTGAGGTAGAAATATGATGGAGTGTATGAAAAGCATGGCTAAGAAGCCACAGACCAATGCAGACCGGATCCGGAGCATGACGGATGAGGAGCTGGCAGTCAATATGATGTGTCCAAATGAAAATGGGTTAGCAGAAATTGACTGTGATAAAAATGATAATTGTAATTGCTACGAGTGTTTATTAAAGTGGCTTCGGGCAGAAAGTGAGGAATAGCATGGAGAGATTAACGACAAATAAAAGCGTGGCTGACATGTCGATGATCGAGCTGGCACATAATAGCTGCTATGTAGATGATGAAGGTAATGCCAGATACAGAGATTACGAGATGGAAATGGATGCACGAGATTTTGCAAGAAATCTTATGGTCACATTGGCAAAAGATGAATTGCCAGTAGATGACGCAGAGTATGAATCAATCGGCACGCCGGAAGAATGCCGGGCGGCGATGGAGAAACAGATTGTAGAGAAAGAATTGGAGAGCCACGATGAAAAGTACATCTTGAAGTATTGCATTAGCCTTATGCAGGAGTTGGTCGGAAAGTTCGAGGAATGGTACGAATATGTGCATGGTGAAGATGCTATTAGGGAGTTGGACGAAGTGGAACGCTTTTATTATAGAATGTCATATTTTAGTATCGTTCAAGAACTGTTTCTTTTCAGAACCAGTCATTCTGGAGGTACATCTACGAGAGCAAAATGTAAACAGTTAGGTGTCGATTGGAGAGATGGGATTGAATTTAGTTTTGGAGGCGATGAAGAATGAACGAAAAATTGAAGCCATGTCCGTTTTGTGGCGGAGAATGCAAGATAAAAGCGGCAGAAAAAGAATACATAGGATTTACAATATGGTGCGAGTGTGAAAATTGCCATGCTCGAGCAAGTGGATATTGTCCTGATATGAAAAAAGAAGATACCGCAATTGTAAACATTGATTCTTGCAGGAATAAAGCTATAGAAGCGTGGAACAGGAGGGCGAACGATGGGAAGATTAATTGATGCGGATGTTCTGATGGCTGATGTCAGGAACACAATAACAGAGGAATCTGGCGCAATTGATTGGATAAACCTGATTAATCGTCAGATGACAGCTTACGACACTGACAAAGTTGTAGAGCGGTTGGAAGAAGTAAGACAAATAAACGCATCAGCAAATGCAGAAGCGATTGAAAGAATGTGCGGAGCATCAGCAAATTATTATAAAGGTGCAGAATGTGCATATGAAAGAGCAATCGAGATTGTGAAAGGCGAGTGTGCCACAGAACAGTCATGCGAGTGGAAACTTGAAGATTTAGAATCAAACCTTTATGTAACAGGGTGTGAAAATCGGCAGTTGATATTTGAAGGCACGCCAGAAGAAAACGGCTATAAGTATTGCCCTTACTGCGGCAGAAAGATAAAGAGAGGTGGAGTAGATGGCAATTAAACCGATTTTATTTAACACGGAAATGGTTCGGGCAATTCTGGACGGAAGAAAGAGCTGCACGAGAAGAATTGTAAAGCCACAGCCGCAAGGCAGACTGTGCTATACATTCGCAGGGTGTGATTGTGGTACTTGGGGATATCCAAGTAAAACAGCGCATGAAAGTTGGGGAGATGAATACAAACTTCCAGAGGATATCACGGATGAAGAACTAAAAAGAAGGTGGAATCCACCATATCACACTGATGATATCCTTTATGTCCGGGAAACATGGCAATGTTGGCGAGCACACCGATACGAAGCAACTGCTGACATAAGATTTAGAGCAGGCGGAGATGATGTGAGGTTGCAATTTGCCAATGGAAATACAGATTCCATAGACCGATTAGACTATGACACATTTGTGCATAAATGGTTCAGCCATAATGGAGAGTGGAAACCATCATTATTTATGCCGAAAGTAGCGGCACGTATCTGGCTTAAGGTGACGGATGTGAGGGTGGAGCGGTTGCAGGATATAACATCTGAGCAGATTAGCAGAGAGGGTGTAGAGGTGGAATATCCTCATGTGTTGAATGGAGAAGAAAAAAGATATGCGTTTTCGACTCTTTGGAACAGCACCATCAAGAAATCCGACCTTGACCGATATGGTTGGAATGCATCACCGTGGGTTTGGGTTATCGAATTTGAGCGGTGCGTGAAACCGGAAGAATAAATTGAAAGGAGTGAGAGGTTTGCTGGCCAGCGTGAAAGAGCTCTTTACTCCGAGAAGAAAATGGGTCTTGAGGTATTTAATTATGACTGTCCCGGACAACTTAGTTTTATAGAGCCGGACTACATCAAGGATGCAGATTGCACCGTGAGAACACCGGTTATTCGGGGAGTTAATGACAGTCCAATATATGGACAAGGTAAAAAAATTAAGCCCAGACTTCCGGGCAGAACAGGAAGCCAGCACTTTGAACAGATATATTTACCGGAATTACTTCCCCTGGAGGAATATGACCTAATTGTGGTTCTCTTCTCTGGTGGGAAAGACAGCACAGCGTGCTACTACAAGCTGTTAGAACTAGGAGTGCCAAAAGAGAAAATAGAACTCTGGCACCACGATATTGACGGTGGCCATCCCATCAGGCAGATGGACTGGAGATGCACACAAAATTACGTGAAAGCCTTTGCAGATGCGGAGAAAGTGCCCTTGCGGTTATCCTACCGGGTGAACGGTTTCTTTGGCGAACTGTATCGGATAGGTGCATCAGAACCTATTGAATGGATTGATCCGGAAACTGGGGAAATAATGCGGTGCAAACCGTCCCGGAATTACCTTAAATGCGAGGAACTGAAAGAAAAATGCACCGAGGACATGGAGGAACAGTTAAAACAATACGGTTACCGGATGAAATTTCCAGCAAAAAGTGGAGATTTGAGCCGTAGGTGGTGCAGTGCTTACCTCAAGATTGCAGTGGCGGATTCGGTTGTGATCAATCTTGATAGATTAGATCAGCTTGCCGAACTGGGAGGGAAACGACTTAAATTCCCGGCGAAAGGTGGTACACATCAGGGACGGTGGTGTTCCGGCAACCTTAAAGCGGCAGTACAGGACAGCGTTACCGCTAATCTGGATAAGACCAGGGAAAACACCAAGATACTGATTGTATCGGGAGAACGGCGAGGAGAAAGCGCAGGACGGGCGAATTACAACGAGATGGAAATCCACCGGACAAATGCAGAGAAGAAAGCACACCGCATTGTTCATCAGTGGCGACCAGTAATTGACTACTCCGAGAAAGATGTCTGGGAAGTGTTAAAAAGGCACAATGTCAATCCTCATCCGTGCTACCGGGCAGGATGGAATAGATGTTCCTGTGCCCAGTGTATTTTTTCAACGCCACCGCTGTTTGCAGGCATCCGGGAGATATACCCGGAAGAATATGAAAAGCTGAAGCAGGATGAAATCATTCTGGGATTTACTCTGGATAATAAATGTGACCTTGATACATTTGTTGGAAATGCGAAGTCATGTGTGTACCACGGAGACGAAAAAGCAATACATAGTTTGATTACGGGCGAGTTTACTGTGGATGACGTGTATGTAAAAGACGAATGGAAGTATCCAGCCGGAGCTTTTCATGGGGCAGAAGGCGGACCGTGTTAGTAAATAAAAGAAAGGAGCCGAACCTCCGGCCGGAGAGGTTGATAATAAGACGAAAAGCGAAATAATCTTACAAATTTTATCTGTCATGAGCAGGAATTTAAGCGCAGAAATCGCAACGATTAAAGAGGAAGAAACCGAAAAGGAAGAAAGTGAGGATTAAATTTTATGAACAAAAAGGATGTTTTAGAAATTAAAAGAAGATTTAAAAAGGATGCCTGCACATTCACTCGTATGTGCGGCTGCTATGTGGACGCTGACCATAATAAGATCACAAAAATCGGTGAGACATTTTTAAATCTGGATGATGCAGAATATTATAAATATCTTGATATTGCAAAAAAAGCGTTATCCGGCACGATAGGAAACAACCTTTTAGAACTGGATTTTCCACTCGAAGAGGAAGCTACTGGCGGCAGACAGCAGTTTCTGATGGGACTGCGTGAAAGCAAACTGAAAAACGATGATTTGATGGACACTTTTTATGACATGATCATTGACAGCTACGATTATGTCGGAAATTATCTGATTTTGATTTTCCACGATGCCTATGATGTCATGACCAAAACTTCAGATAATGACAAGCTGGATGAATCAGAAGAGGTTTATGAGTATCTGCTTTGCGCAATCTGTCCGGTCAATCTGACAAAGCCGGGGCTTGGCTACCGTGAGGACGAAAACCGCATCGAATCACGAATCAGAGACTGGGTTGTCGGGATGCCAGATACAGGCTTTATTTTCCCGGCATTTACAGACCGAAGCACAGACATCCATTCCGTTATGTTTTACACAAAAGACACCAGAACCCCACACCGGGAGTTTATGACCGCTGGACTTGGTTGTGAGGAAAAGCAGACATCAACAGAAAAGAAGATTACATTTCAGAAAATCATAAATGATGTCATAGGAGATGATGACGATGGACACCTTGCCGCCTCAGATGCAGTCCACAATTTACTGAATGACGTTTTGGTTGAAAATCGGAATGAAGATCCAGACGAGGAAGCAATTGGTGTCGAGCTTACGAAGGACATTATTAAAAATTGTCTGGATGAGATAGGACTTGACGATAAGAGTAGAAACGTGTTTATCGAAGCCTGTGAAGAAATGCTTCCGGAGCACACGCTTGTCGATGAAGTCGTAGATGACAAGGCAGTTGCGAGAGCAAATAGAAGAAAGCTTGTTTTCGACATGAAAGAACTGTTAATGGCAGCCGCAAACAGATTGCAGGATGTGTATTCAGACGACAGTGGACTTGTGGAAGACATCAGAAAAATGGTTTAAGAAAATTAGAAAGGAGCTGGAGCTTCCCGGGAAGATGCGCATCGGCTCCTTGAAAAAGAAATGATAGGATTTGAATATGAGGGTTCTGTCAATTATATAAGCAGAATTGATGATTTTCAGGAATATATGAAGCCGGAAGTGTATGAAGCAATGCGAGAAGCTTTCGAAAACGGCTGTGATGGCGTAGGCGGGTTTAGAAAAAAATATGAGGAAATTAAGTCTGATTATGATGATTTAGAATACGAATGCGAATCATTAAAGGACGAGATCGATGGTGCAGAAGACAGGCTTGCTGAATGCGAAGAGGAAAGAGACAATCTGGATGAGAAATATAAATCATTAAAACATCAGATTGAAAAACTTATAAACGACATTTACATGGAGTACATAAAGCCTGATGATATTGTTCCTGCTTTAGAAAAAATGATATGAGAGGAGAACAAGTTTTGAGTAATAAAGAATTGCAAGAGTATTTGAACAGATTCCCGGATGATGCACAGGTAAGCATTATCTTGGCGAATCCAAGAAAACGAAAACTGTATGAGCTGAAAGACGTAATGTTTGTAACAGACCAAGGACAGCCATTGATTCTGATTGACGTTGGAAAAGAGGCTGACATGGATGAGGAAATGGTGGAAGCCTGCAAGGAAGACGAGAATCTGGAAGGACAGATGGAGATAGAGGACTATCCGGAGTATTTGCCGGACGATTTTAAGGAGAAATAAAATGGAAGAGATTGTTTTATCAAAAAGACAGCAGGGGAAAACTAGAATGTTAATAGAAATGTGCCATGCTGATAAGTATTCATTAATAGTTTGCCCGAATCGTGCGATGTGTGAATTAACTTTTAAAATGGCTCAAGATTTAAAAATGCCTATTCCTATGCCTATTACATTTGAAGTATTCGCACGCAGAACATGGAGTGGACGGAATATTAATAATTTTTATTTTGACGAATTGCAAATGAGCTTGCAAAGTATAGCTGGCCATACACAAATAAAAACTGTCGTAATAGATACGACATATAGCAGAGTAGGCTTTTTAGAATTGGCGAAAGAAAAAATGCTCAGCGGAAAATATGAACTGCGTTGCTTCGAACCAGTTCATTATACTGCAAATCAGTATCAGAGCATTGAGTATTATGATAGCTGGCTTCAAATGTTCAAATCCTATCGAAAAAAGAAAAAGCAGTATGCCAAGGTTGATTTAATCGTAAGAAAAACATTGAAAGAATGATCACATGGGAAATCGGTCGAGTTATTATGTGGGCGACCGACGTGGCAGTAAAAAGTGAGCATAAGGGATGAGGCTGCTATTGAGAATTTTAGCGTAGTTAAATTTTAGAATTTAACGGAGGTATCACATATGAAGTACAGATTAACTACGCAGCATCATAAAAGTGATAGTGAGCAAAATGTAACAATTACAGAGTGTAAAGAAGATGTTAAACAGACATATTTAGATAGTTGCAGAAAAGACTATTTTACTTTATTAGAGAGGTGCAGATGCGGAGAATGGGAAAGAATTATGTTCCAACTCGAGCAAGGAAACGTAGAAAAAGAGCTGGACTATATTTTAGACAATTAAACGGAACTATATCCAAAATGGAAATAGCTGAAAATTAGAATTTAGCGGAGGTAGAAAATTAATGAAAGACGGAATACATGGAAAAGAAAAAACAAACAGAGAAAAACTGAAAGAATTTGGAGAGGCATGTAGTTATGCAAAGCCATGTGAAGAATGTGATATGAGAAGTAAATGTTCTCAAGATATTACAAAGAATTATTAAACTTAGAATTTAAGAGAGGTAAATAGAATGGAAATATACAGAGATGGAGTCGAAATTGACATATTGCCGGAAACGGCTAAATGCTGTGCAGATGATGCAGAGCGAAACCCACTTAATATAAATATGTGTCCGATTGGAGAACAGTACTGTTCTGGTGATTGTGACTATTATACAGAAAATTAGAATTTAGTGGAGGTAAAAAATGTTAAGTGTTGAAACAAAAGACGGACAGGTATCTATAACAAAAATGGAAGGAACAGAAAACAGATTGATTTCTGATATTGGTGCTATTGCTCACAAGACAATGCTTTTAATTGCAAATGACGGTGCAAAGTCTGCTGAAGAAGTGTATTTAAAGTATGGGATGTTGGCAAGGGAACTTGTTAATTACATTGAAGTTACTGTACATAGGGTTAATGAATTGAAAAAATAAACTTAGAATTTTGTGGAGGTGCCGTATGCAAAAATATAAATGTATTAAAGAGTTTTATTTACCAAAATACGATGAAAATGAATGCCCTACAGATGAATATGCGACAATTCATGAGGGTAGCGTGTATGAGTATACAGATGGATATGTTGGCGAATCTGATATACGCCTTTACTTGGAAAACGGTGATGATGACTTCGGTTATATTGATATTACCTATAAAACATTGGAAGAGTATTTTGAGAGAATTGATTAAACTTAGAATTTAGAGGAGAAATACATGGGAGACATAAAGGAGACAATTAAAAATAATGCTTACTTAAATAGTTGTGATTGCCCGGTGTGCGGAAAACATATTCCGAGAGGATATGAAGAAAGAACGTTTTTCTGTGAACGATGCGGAACGCATTTACATCAAAGAGCATTCACTGGAAAAGAAGTGGAAGTAGCCATTTTTGATAAAGAGATGGATGAGTACGAAGACAATTAGAAATGGATGAGGTTTGATATGAAAAAATTGAAACGACTATGTATATATCCCAATAAGGATACTGAACCAAAGATGCACATGCTATATGAATGTCATGGAAAAAGTGGAACGACTGATTCTACTGTGTTATGGTTTCTCGAACCACCAGTAAAAGGAATGTCGGTATATGGCATAGATATGAATAGTCATTATTCCCCATACATGTCAGGACATTCATTTCGATACGCACCTTTCAGTTCATATATCATTGATGATATTTATAGTAACGGATATGTTATTTGTCACTTAAACTGAACTTTAACGGATGAAAGAAGGTGTGACGAAATGAAGATTATTATAGGAATCATAATATATGCGTTTATCGGATGCGTATTTGCCGGATTCTTAGAAGATGATTCTGTAGATGAGATGGATACGCTGGCACAGGTAGCATTCTGGCCGATAATATTACTTATTATCATTGCTTGGATACTTTCCATGATTCCGCTAACAATTGGACGAGTATTAAGAGGCATTTTTGAAGTTTTGAGCAGAGAACTTTAATAAATGAAAGGAATATATACAAATGGTTATAAAAAGATGTGATAGATGTGGAAAAAATTATGAAAAAAATTCGATTTATGAATTGCATCCAAGAATCGGAGTAAAAGAAACAACTTTAGGAATTGGAATAGTAACAGATTCGGGAGGTTGTAAAAAAATATATGATTTATGCGATGATTGCTTGAAGGATTTTAGAAAGTGGATGGAAAAATCGGAGGAATGATGCACACAACAGAACATGGTGTAAAAGTTCGAAAAAAGATAAAAAAAGCAATTATCTGGTACATAGAACAGCATGGGTATGCGCCTACCGTTCGGGAAATCGGTGAAATGGTGGGATTAAGTAGCACATCCAGCGTTCACAGCCATCTGATGAGGATGATTGACAATGGAGAGCTGGAGACAGATGACAAAGTTGGAAGCCCAAGAGCTATCAGAGTACCAGGATATAAATTTATGAAAAACTGAATATTGAAATTTTTGCCGGCTGAAACACGCCGGTAAAAAAATACATATTAAAGAACATATGTTCCGACCATATGTACGTAACTACTAATTAAAAAAGAGCCTGTGCTGGTAACACAAGCCCTTTAGAAAGTGTTATACACTTCCCTCGACAAGAAGAGTATAGCATTTTCTACCCAGATCGTAAAGGGGGAATTGCTATGACGAAAGCAGAATTAATTAACGATGTAATTTATGAGATGGCAGGATACTTGACACCGGAAGGAATCGACCGTCTTAAGACTGTGATCACTTTTAAGCTGGTCAACATTAATCTGGCCGCAGCGGAGACACTGCCATCTACAGAAATTTTCGACAACGAATACATTATGAAACGATACATAATCGACCTCACTGCTATCGGAAGAAAGCAGAGCACGATTAAGCTTTATATCACGATTATAAAAAAATTTTTTACAGAGACAGGTTTGAACTATCACACTTGCACTGGTCAGGACGTGATGGATTATATCGCTACCAGATTACATAAGGATAAAATCTCAAAATCCTACGCATCGACTATACAAAAATATATGTCCTCGTTTTTCGCGTGGGCGTATCGCAAAAAACATATTGAGGATGATGTGGCCAGAGACATTGATAAGATTCGGCAACCACAGAAAAGAAAAGAGCGATTATCAGATGAGGAGATTGCCAGAGCGTCCTTATCCATCGGTCATGATCTGCGATTAAACGCATTGTTTGAACTCATGCTATCCGCAGGTCCGCGTGTCGGCGAGATTGTAAATCTTGACATCGATAATCTTGATTTTGCTCATAAGGAAATCCACATCTGGGGAGAAAAGACAAGCCAATGGCGCACCTGCTTTATGACGGAGAGATGCAAACAGGCATTGCAACAGTACATCGGAGATCGCACGGAAGGTGCAGTGTTTATCGGTTTACGTGGCAGAGGACGTATGTGTAATAAGTCGATTGAGGACATGACAAAAGAGATTGCACTTTTTGGCGGTTGTAAATTTAGAGCGACAGTGCATTCGTTCCGAAAGACCTTTGCGTCCAGAGAATACCGCAGAACTAAGGATGTGCTTTTCGTTTCAAAGCGTCTTGGACACAGTAGCACGGATGTGACTATTAAGTATTACATTTGCGATGATATTGAGCTGGATCGGATGCAGGCGAATTTGGCAGCATAAATTGTACTCTATAAAAAAATAATACGAAAAAGTATTAAAAATATTGAAAAAGCGCTTGACATATGGTGCACCATATTATATTATAATTACAGGAGGTGAGATAAGAGATGAGCAAGAAAAACAAAAGAAAAAAGAACTTAAAAAAAATCGAGAGAATTATAATTCTTATAATAAAAGCCCTGGTTGGAATTGGCGCATTCATGACAGGACTATCAAGCCTTATAAATTCTCTCAAATAGGGGTAAGGGGCGAAAGCCCCGAACCTTTCAAAAATTATTATAGCTCATCATCAATAATATGAAAAGAGAAAATTTTAGTGTAATATTTTTAACGGTGGCAATTATCATATTCATTGGAAGAAATAAGGATATTTATTCGAGTATTATTTTAATACTTGCATCTGTATTTTTACTTACAGATGTGATTCCCCAATTATGGAAGGAGATAAAAAAGAATGCCAAAAGGTAAACCGTCGGCGCAAACTATAGCCTCTGAAAAGTATCAGAAAAAAGTAGGTTATATTTCTAAATCTTACAAATTAAAAAAAGAAGTTGTAGATTCATTTGCAAAAGCCTGTGAATCGAACGGAGTAAGCCAGTCAGCAATGATCACAAAATTAATGAACGATTATATCAAAAGTCAGGAGAGATAAAAATGGAAGAATTAAGAAAATGTTACAAGAAGTTGGATGAACTAATGAAGGAAATTGAAAACAGACATGACACAGATATCATGGATTTTATAAATCTTGATGATGAAGTGAAAGCCGAGTGCATGGGCGACTGGACAGAAAAAGATGTGCAGGGTTGGGAGTATCTGGCAGAGAGAGCCGGAGTGGTCCGGAAAGCATATGATATTATGCGTGAGGAATTGCACATGGGAGAGTTTTTGCCAGAAATTGATAAATAAAAATTGTGTACAAAACTTTACAGAAAAATGTGATATACAGTAAATAAGCAGCATGAGCAGATCGAAATGGTCTGCTCTTTTTATTTACAGGAAGGAGGATTCCAATTGAATACGGTCGAACCAATCAGAGATATTAACACAGTCTGGGACATAGCAGACTACCTGGGGGAAAAAAGCGAACGGAATAAGATCATGTTCCTGTTCGGGATTTATGTAGGCATCAGAATATCAGACATTTTGAGCTTAAAGGTAAGAGATGTGCGAGACATGAACTATGTCAGCATCCGGGAGATGAAAACCGGAAAAGAGAAACGCTTTCCGATTAATGAGGAGTTAAGACCTTTACTTAATAGGTACATAAAAGGGAAAGCAGATTATGAGCCGCTGTTTCCATCGAGACAGCAGAATAAAGCTCTATCGAGGTGTCAGGCATATAACATATTATCAACTGCCGGGGAGAAGTTTGGGTTGCAGCATATCGGAACGCATACCATGCGTAAGACGTTCGGATATCATTTTTACCAGCAGACACATGATATCGTGACACTACAGAAGATATTCAATCATGATAATACACACATCACTATGAGATATATAGGACTGGAACAGGACGCAATCAGCGAATCAATCATGAAGCTATCGTTCAGAAAGAGACGATAGTTATTTTTTTATCAGTAAAGTTAAACATAAAACTTTTAATGTATAACTGAATGGATGCATTATGAGTTTCTTCTATTAAAAAAGAAAAATAGAGTGAGTTATACAGAATGTAAAGATATGATAAAGTGAGCGAGGTGGAGAGCAAATGAACAAAGAGAAGTATTCTGATCCAACAGCAGAACAGGCGATTGCTAATGTGATGCGGAAGGAAAAGAAAAAGAATCATTGCGACTGGGAAAAGTTCAAGGCAGATAAGACGAACATGGAGCAGAAGATGGAGAAGCTTATAAAAAAATAAAAGAGTGTACAAAAGTTTACAACGATGTGTGATATAAAGATAAAGTAAAGCGTGGCTGATGAAGCTGCGCTTTTCCATTTACTTAATCCTCTTAATGTCAACCAGCCATTCATGGATGGTGAATGGCTGGGGGTGCAGAAAGGAACTGATATGATTAAGAACCTTAAGCAGTACATTGAGAACTTAATACATGAGAATGAACTGTGGAGATTCTATAAGACGAAAGAGTGGATTGTTTTAAAGAACCATGTCTTGGAAGAATTTAATCATGAGTGCTACATATGCAAGAAGAATGGAATCATCACAAGATATGATGAGGATGAGAATGGAAACAGAAAATTAATCAGCACAGTGCATCACAATCAGTTTGTCAGAAAGCATCCTGAGCTGGCACTCAGTGAGTTTTATTGGTACAACGGAAAACAGTACAGGAATCTCATTCCGGTATGTAAAGCATGCCATAACAAATTGCATCCAGAAAAACGGAAAAATAAATCAAGCGAACATTTTACGAACGAAGAGCGTTGGTAGAAAGTACCCCCTACCCCCTATACCCCCTTTCTGTGGGAGAGGTAACGCAACGGGGAGTGGGGTAGACAAAACATCTGCGCGAGGGTTTCACATATGTCCGCATACACGCGATTAATATAAGAGGGGGGTGGGTAAATGAATGTAAAAACTGAAAATCAGATCCGGATTGAAAATATAAAAAAGAACGGAAAAGCAAAGAGAATTAAAGAAAAATTGATTTCCGAACTTGAAAAATCCGGTAATAAAAAATCATATTACACAGATCTGGTAGACGATTACATCACGCTTTGGACAACGAAGGAATTGTTGAGAATTGATATTGAAGAAAGGGGTGTCAAGATCTTTTATGATAACGGAGGTGGTCAAAGCGGATTTAAGAAAAATGAATCTGTAGAACAGCTTGTAAAAGTAAATGCTCAGATGTTGAAGCTGCTTCGTGATCTTGATATAACACCATTAAAAGAATATGGCGGTGATGAGGATGACTGCTTATAAGTTTCCACAGGAAATTCAGGAATGGATTGACATTGTGGAAAATGATGTGTTCCGGTGCTGTGACGAGCAGAAGCTTTTGGTTGCCCATGTAAAAAAATGCTTTGAAACAGAACCTATTCACATAGATCTTAAACAATTGGAAGATTATATGGGATTGGCGAAATATTTGCCATTTGATCTTTTTCCATGGCAGAAATTTGTTATAGCATTACATGACTGTACTTATTGGGATGCGGATGGGCGACCACGCTGGACAGATCTGTTCTGCGAAATTGGACGAGGTGCTGGAAAAGACGGAACAATCGCATTTGAGTCGTTCTGTTTATCATCACCATACAACGGAATCAGGGAATATGACGTTGACATTTGTGCAAATAATGAGGAACAGGCAATGAGACCTGTTACTGATTTGATAGGATTTTTTGAAGTACCATCTGTAATAAAAAAAATAAAGAAGTTTTTTTATTGGACGAAAGAAAAAGTTACTTGCACAAAAACAAAGTCAGTTATCAAGGGCAGGACAAACAGCCCGAAGGGAAAAGATGGTCTTCGTTCCGGGATAGTTATTTTCAATGAGATTCACCAGTATCAAAATTATGGTAACATAGATGTTTTTACGACGGGTCTTGGAAAAAAGAAACATCCAAGAAGATCCTATTTTACGACAAACGGAGATATAAGAGAAGGACCGCTTGATGATTTGATAGAAGAATCAGAAAATATTTTGAGAAAAGGTGATGATGATAACGGACTACTCCCATTTATCTGCAAACTCAATAAAAAAGAGGATGTGGATGAAGAGGAAAATTGGACAATGGCAAATCCGTCATTGCCTTATATGCCGGATCTGCTTGTGGAAATCAGAAAAGAATACCGCGAGTGGAAAAAGAATCCGGAAAGGCTTCCGGCTTTTATGCAAAAACGAATGAATCTTCCTGATACAGTAAAAGAATCGGCAGCCGCAAAATGGGATGATATAGAAAAAACCAATAAAGAGCTTCCAGACATGAATGGCTGGGAGTGTACGGTTGGCATAGATTATATGAAAACGACAGATTTCGCATCCGTCAATCTGCATTTTAAGAAAGGCGATAAGAGATATGATATTAATCACTCATGGATATGTTCACATTCGGCAGATATTCCAAGAATAAAGGCACCATGGAAGAAATGGGTACAAGATGAACTGATTACGTATGTTGATGATGTGGAAATTCATCCAACATTATTAACAGATTATATTTATGAATGTGGAAAACGGTACATGATAAAAATGATTTGCATTGACAATTACAGATACGCATTAATGTCAGATGCACTATCGAAGATAGGATTTTCCGTGGATCGTAAAAATCTCAAGCTTGTGTCACAACTTGAAATCTGCAAAATCGTACCAGTAATAGACCATTGCTTTATCAATGGTTTTTTTTATTGGGGAAATAACCCTACGTTGCGCTGGGCGACAAATAATACAAAGACAATTCGATATGGAAGAGATGCAGGAGCTGATAAAGGCTCCTTTGTTTATGCAAAAATTGAAGCTCGTTCGCGGAAAACAGATCCTTTTATGGCTCTGGTTGCTTCCATGACAGCGGAGGGAGAGATAAAAGAGTACATTCCATTAACTGGAAAATGTGTACTTGTTATGTAGGAGGAACTATGGACTGGATTGAAAAAATAAAGGCAGTATTCCCCGGATCAAGTAAAGAGAGGATTGGACCAGAAACGATAACGATTGATATACCGAGTACGGTTTATGTTAAAGAACTTGCAATATATTCAGCGATTTCATTGATTGCAAATGCTATTTCACAGAGTGAAATCAAGGTTTATAAGAACAATGTATGTGTGAAGGATGAAGATTATTTTTCATTGAACATAAAACCGAATCCAAACGAATCGGCTAGTCATTTCTGGCACAAGGTCATTGAAAAAGCCCTTCGTGATGAGAAAGGCGCATTATGCTTTATCTCTGGAAGAAATCTTTATTGTGCAGACAGTTTTGTGCTGGAGCAAAAGAGACCATTTATCGGGAATCTTTATTCAGGAGTTGTGATTGATGATTTTCAGATGGATAGAAAATTTACAAGTGACCAGGTTTTCATTTTTAAGCTTGAAAATATTCAGGCAAAAAAACTGATTGATGGACTTTATGCAGACATTGGTTCGATAATTTCAACTGCAATGAGTGCTTATAAAGATACAAACGCAGTGAAATATAAATTCAAAATTGACAGTGTTCAAGCTGGTGATGAGGCATTTAACAAGGAATTTGAAAATATTCTCAAAGAACCACTGAAAAAATTTATGGATGGCGACGCAAAACTGTATGTCGAATATAATGGGCGAACGCTTGAAAAAATGAAGTCCGATGGAACGTCAAAAAGCAGTGATGACACGATAAGCCTTATCGAGGAGATGTTCAAAATTGTAGGAAAAGCTTTTAAAATTCCGGAATCATTAATGCTTGGTAATATCACAAATATGAATGATGTGGTGAAATCATTTTTGACATTCAGTGTCGATCCATGGGCAGATATGATAGGACAGGTTCTCACAGGACAATACGGTTATGCAAATTGGAAAAATGGAAATTATTTTCGAGTAGATACATCAACTGTTAACCATGTAGATATTTTTGACATGGCTGATAAGATTGATAAGTTAATATCCAGTGCATTTGCAAGTATTGATGAAGTGAGAGAAAAAGCCGGATTAGATATTTTGAATGAGGAATGGAGCAAAAACCACCTTCTTACAAAAAATTATGAGTTTATCAACGAAAAAAATAAAATGATAGGAGGAAAAGATAATGAAACCACAGATGATGATGAAATTCGAACCACATCAGGAAAAAAATGTGTTTGATTTATTCATCTATGACACAGTAACAAGGGAAGGAAAGTTTGATTGGTCAAGCTGGACTATGCTTGAAAGCAAAACAAGCGCGCAGTATTTTTCAAATGTCCTTGCACAAATTCCTGATAATGCAGAAATGCGCCTGTTTATCAATTCCAATGGTGGAATGGTATCTGAAGGAGTTGCCATTTACAATCAGCTCAAACGACATCCAGCGCAAAAGACAGGATATGTAGACGGTTGCGCTTACAGTGTGGCAAGCCTTATCTTGCAGGCTTGCGATAAACGAATAATGGGACTTGGTACATCTATGCTGGTGCATAATATGTGGGTAAGCATTGACGGAAACGCAGCAATGCTTCGGAAAATGGCAGATGATCTTGATAATTGGATGGTTGCAAACCGAAAAGTATATCTTGAACGGTGTGCCGGAAAAATTACAGAGGAACAACTGACAGAACTTATGGATGAAGAAAAAATCTTAAATCCAGATGACTGTTTGGCATACGGATTTATTGATGAAATTGCCGAAAATATGCCGGAAGATATTGGAATTGAACAAAAAGAAACCAATCAGGATGGAGTCGCACCAGAGCAGATTGGTCTGATTCAATCCATGCAGCAGTTTATTGATATAAGACAGTCGCTTTTAAATAATATCCAGCAAATGGATGTGCCAGAACCGAATAGAACCCCAGAAAATAAAGCCAACCCTTGTGTGGCTTTTTTTGATCATTTTTTTAAATAACAGGAGGAAAAAATTATGAAACCATTAAACAATCCAATCGTACAGAGCGCATCAGCAGCGATGCAGGAAGCATTAAAAGCAGGAAATGAAGAGGCTCTCAAAGCTGCATTCGAAGAATTTACGAATGCTGTCGTAGACTCCATTCGAAATGATTATGAAATGTCACATAATGACAGTGCAATTCTTGCACAGAGAGGCTATCGCGTTCTCACAGCTAATGAGCAGAAATTCTATGAACAGTGGATCGAAAATGCAAAGAGCAGCAATCCACGTCAGGAATTTACGGATCTTTTGAATGATGGTATGCCACAGACGATTATTGAGGATGTATACCGGAATCTGGTTAACGATCATCCGCTGCTTAATGCAATTTCGTTCACTAATGTAAGCTATCTTACAAGATGGATTCTTAATGACCACACAGTGGACAAGGCTGTATGGGGGAATATCAATACAGAAGTATCAAAGAAAATCACTTCATCATTCAAAATTATTGAGATGACACAGTGCAAGTTATCCTGCTATGCTGTCATTCCAAAAGACATGCTGGAATTAGGACCGGTATATCTTGATAACTACATCAGAACAATTCTCGTGGATGCACTTGCATGTGCACTTGAAAATGGAATTGTTACAGGAACAGGAAAGAATATGCCGATCGGTCTTGACAGAAACATTTCGTCTACAGCATCAGTTGTTGGTGGCGAATATCCTAAAAAGACAGCAGTTAAAGTAAAATCTTTTTTGCCAGCTGAATATGGTCCGCTTGTAGCAAAGATGGCAAAGACAGAAAAAGGTATCTATAGAAAGATTGAAAAAGTGGGACTGATTTGTAATCCTGTCGATTATCTTAACAAAGTAATGCCTGCAACAACAGTGCTTAATGCAGCAGGTACTTACACAAATAATATTTTCCCGGTTCCGACAGAAGTATTTCAGTCAGCAGAGCTCTCAGAAGGAACTGCTATTCTTTGCCTTCCAAAAGAGTATTTTATGGGATTGGGAAGTAATAAGAATGGCAGTATTACATACGATGATTCTACACAGTTTTTGGAAGATAACAGAGTGTATATGATCAAATCATATGCGAACGGAAGAGCATTTGACGATACAGTATCATTGTTACTTGATATTTCAGAACTCGACCCAGCGTATATTACCGTTAAAAATCTGGAAGTAGCTACTGTTTAGGAGGTAATTCATGTTGGATGCTGAAAAAAAGAAAAAACTGCTGAATGCAGTCAAAAGCAGACTCAATATTACATGGGATAATGAGAAAACAGAAACAGAATTGTCCGACATGATTGATGACGGTGAAATATACTTAAACCATTTACTTGGAGCGGAATGCGATTATTCCGCTCCAGGAATGTACCGTAAACTTTTTTTGAATTATTCCATGTATGTTTATAATCATTGTGAAGACGAATTTGAACCAGCTTATCAGAAAGATATTATAAAGTTGCAGGATTTATGCAGGGTTGAAGCAAGGAGGAGTGCTAATAATGTCACAGAAAATGAAGGTGAATAACCTTAACCTGAACGACGGTTTTTTAAAGTGTTACAGAGACAAAAATCAGAAAAGTGATTTTAATGCACCAAAGAATCCAAAAAAATATGATGATATGGAATTTATCGTCGAACTTGCTTTTGAAGAGATGAGTAAGAGAGATAAAGATCTCGCATTTGCGGAATCACTGGACAGGACTTTAAATTTAAAAGTTAAGACAAGGTATATGAGTGCTGTAACTAAAAAATGTAAAGTTGCAATAGATGATAAGCTGTATGATGCGATTTACATTGATTATAGTAGAAAAGATGGACTTATGTACTTTTATCTGGAGGAGATACGGAAAATTGCTGAATGAGATCAGAGAAGCTCTTGAAGAACTTCAACATAAAAATCCAGAGGTGTTTGGAGAAAAGGTTGCATATGGAAAGATGAAACAGGATGATGTTCCAGATCTCTGGAACTACATTACATTTAATCGTGTGCAAATAAAAAAGTCCGGTACTTCACTACGTGATTATAATCTTTATTATCAGATCAATATGATACATGAAGATTATATACCGGAAAATGCAGTGTTTTTGCTCATTGAAAGGCTTTCAAAGATTAATGGATTAAAGGAAGCGAATGAAGATGTAGTATTTGACTATACGATAAAAGCAAAGACAGATACAGTTGTAGAGGCAGCAGTCATTTTATTTACGGAACCAGTAAAAGGATATAGGAAAAGGGGTACAACATGAGTGTATATGAAATAAAAGCTCAGTCTATTGAGAAATTGCAAAAAAGTCTCAATGGGTATGCAGAAACAGCAGAAAATGAAATAAATACATACCTGCATGGTTCTGGATACAATCTGTTTTCACACTCTATTGAAAATCTGATACCGGTATCGGACAAAAAAAAGAAACATGCAAAATACAGTAATTCTTTACAAGACAGATTAAAAAGTTCCAGAAGCAGGGGTGGAGGATTTCAGAATTTATCTGTGACAATTGGAACAAAACCAAAATATGATTATCTGTATTTTCCAGATGATGGATCAAATACAGTACATCATGCGGGCAATCAACACTTTTTTGACAGAGGAATTGAGAAAAAAGAAGACGAAGCAGTTGATGAGATGCTTGACAGGATTACTTTTCAAATGAAATAACAGGAGGACAAAAAAATGTTTAATTATGGTGAATTTTCCGAGTTTGAATGTAGAAAACTTGCAATGAAGTTTAAAGATGAAGAGAATTATCAGGAAGCAGGAGCTATTGGCAGCGCGGAAGAGTCCATGAACACGAAAACTGTAACAAAAAAATATATGGGCGTTGAGAAAAAAACACGTACGAAAGGAACTGGTGCAGGAGAACTGAAACTTAGTCTGCATATGAATTATGAACGTTACAAAAAAACATATGGGATGAATCTTGATGGATTAGAAGATGGTGTTGCAGCTTACGGTTCTAATTCTGTACACCCAGAATTTGGTGTTGTAATGGAAACCGTTGACGAGGATGAAAATGTTAAGTATAAGGCATATCCAAATTGTGTTGTAAAAGATGGAATCGCCAGAAAGATTGAAAATGGTGGGGAAGACGTTGCAGAGATCGAAATGACGGTTGCAGTTATGCCAGATGAAACAGGAAATGGTATGTATGAAGCCTTAGAATCAAAACTGTCACAGGAACTCAAAGGAAAATGGATGACAGAATTCACTCCTGATCTGGTGAAAGCAAAAGAATTGTAGGAGGCTGATCATGAAAGTAGAAGTTTTGAGAACTTACATTGACAGGAATACAAAAGAAGTAGTTAAAAAGGGAACAATCATCGAAGATATGCCAGAAGAGCGATATGATGAAATTGTAAATGCAACAGGGTATCTTAGAAAGATTGAAGAAACTTCTGATTCGACAGTTCAAAAACAGAATCTTAAAACGACAGAGAAAGCAAACCTTGAAGAAATGACTGTAGCAGAATTAAAAGAGCTTGCAAAACAGAAAGAAATTCCTAATTACTCAAAAATGAGTAAGGAAGAATTGATCAATGCTTTAAATGAATAATTGACATGACCGGATACTAGAGTGGTATCCGGTTTTATTATGGAGGACGACATGAGTAATATGAATGGAAAAACAACCTTAGAACTTGAAAATGGAAAAGAAGTAGAACTTGCACTTAATTTTGCTTCCTTGTATAAAATCAGAGGATTAAAAAAAGATGTTTATGACAGATATAATAAGGTAGTTATGAGAGGCACAGAGGATACATTTGATACAGTGACGGTATTGTATACCGCATATTTATGTGCAAATGTTGATAATCTTGATAACTGTATGGGAGAAATGGAATTCATGGAAAATCTGCCATATAATCCACAAGTGCTTGTACGAAAATGCAACGAATTGATTTCTGCAAAAAAAAAGAAGGCTTCAGAGCAGAATTCATAAGGCAGACCAAAGAAAAGAAGAAAAATAAAATCCGTATTCCAAAATTTGAACTGGAAGATATAGAGGATTATTACACCTATTATGTTTTGATTCTTGAGATTAGTGAAAATTTATTTTGGAATGCGGATATTTCTTTTTTGAAAACAGTTGCATTAAACAAATCGGCTTATGACAGTTGGAAAAATTATGCAATAAATGAGGAGCGTGATCGGGCATATGGCAAGAACTAAGACCAGTGAAGCAAAAGTCAAATTTACTGCGGAAACACATGAGTACAATGGAGGGCTGTCAAAAGCAGGGGCTGCGACAAAAGAACTGAATAATGCCCTTAAGCTTACAGATTCTGAACTGAAAAATAATGGCGATAGTATTGAAGGGTTAAGAAAAAAGCACAGTTTGTTGCAGGAAAAGTTGACCGTAACGCAGGAAAAAGAAGATCTTGTAAATCAAAAACTTCAAAAAGCAATTGAAATATTTGGTGAAAATTCGATTGAAGCACAAAACAATCGGACAGAAATTTTAAAATTAAAAAACGAAGAAGAGAAACTGAAAGGTGCAATAAATGACTGTAATAGTCGCATAGAAAACTACACGGCAGTCATGAAAGAAAACCAGTCAGCTTCAAAAAAATTAGCAGATGAGATTGAAAATCAGGAAGACAAACTGTCTGAGTTAAAAAAACAATATATAAATATTGTCCTTGAACAGGGAAAAAATTCGGAAGAAGCAAAATCTCTTTCCAAAGAGATGAAAGATCTTAATGAAGAGCTTAAGGACAATAAAGAGAGGCTGTCAGATGCATCATCACAGGCGGGAGAATTTGCGGATGCACTTGAAGACGCAGACAAAAAAGCTTCTTCTGCAGCGACAGGTGGATTTACAGTATTTAAAGGTGTTGTTGCAGATTTAATATCAACAGGCATTCAAAAAGGTGTGGATTGGCTGAAAGAAATGTCTGTATCAGCCGTAGAAACTGGAATGACGTTTACATCCTCAATGAGTAATGTAAAAGCTCTTTCAGGGGCAACGGCCGATGAAATGGAAGCATTAACCGAAAAAGCAGAAGAGATGGGTAAAAAAACATCTTTTACAGCATCACAGTCAGCGGATGCACTTGGATATATGGCTCTGGCTGGATGGGATACAGAAGAAATGCTGGATGGTATTGATGGAGTTCTTGACCTCGCGGCAGCATCTTCTATGGATTTGGCAACAGCATCGGATATTGTGACAGATGCAATGACAGCATTCGGAATGAGTGCAGATGAAACGAACCGGTTTGTTGATGTTCTGGCTGCAACATCAACAAGTAGTAATACTACAGTAGAAATGCTTGGTCAATCATTTAAATATGTAGGCGCAATCTGTGGAGCAATGGGGTATTCCATTGAAGATGCAGGTATTGCGCTTGGCATGATGGCAAATAGTGGAATTAAGGCAGAACAAGCAGGTACATCTTTGCGTTCACTTTTGACAAGATTGTCCACGAATGCAGGTGCATCTGCGACGAGCCTTGGGGCTTTGGACATATTAACACAGAAATTAGGTGTATCGTTTTATGATTCCGCCGGCAATGCAAGGGATTTGTCAGATGTGTTGAACGAAACCAGAGCAGCGTGGTCAGGACTGAATGTGGAGGAACAGGTCAATTATGCTAAAAAAATGGCAGGTCAGGAAGCAATGACCGGTTTTCTTGCATTAATGAGTGACGGAGCAATTTCTGTAGATTCTGTATCCACAGCTATCAATAGTATGGGATATGATATGGATTCTCTTGGGGTATCTGTATCCGATTTACAGACTATTTATAAAAGCTATGGAGATGAAACAGCAGTTGCGACAGACCTGATGAATCAGTACTCTATGACGCAGGAAGATGCAGACCAAGTAACACAGCTATTAGCAGCTAGTCTTACAGAGCAGACATCTTCGTGGGATGATCTCAGCAATGCGATTAATAACAGTGAAGGCGCAGCATCAGAAATGTCCAGTACAATGCTTGATAATTTGCATGGTGATGTAACTTTAATGCAATCAGCTTTGGATGGATTAAAACTGTCAATATTTGATGATGTTGAGTCACCATTAAGATCCGTTGTTCAGGGAATTACGAATGATGTAATACCAGCGGCAGAAAATATGATTGATGGTATAAAAGATGGGATCACATGGGCAAAAGAGCATAAGACTACTTTGGAAGCGGTTACATTGGTTTTGGGTTCACTTGCGGTTGGTATTGGTGCTTATAATGTACAAACAGGTATAAAATCGGCTATGGAAGCAGCCAATACAACAACATTGCATGGATTAGCGGCGGCACAGTTGAAAGCGAATCTTGCTTTCCTGGCTAGTCCGGTAACGTGGGTTGTTGCCGGGATTACTCTTTTAGTAGGTGGTTTTATCCACTTATGGAATACAAGCGAAGAATTTCGTGGATTCTGGATTGGATTGTGGGATGGCATTACCGGATTTTTCGGTGAGGCAAAAGAAAAAATTTCAGAAGGAATAGATAATATCGGAGGTTTTTTTTCAAGTCTTCCAGATAAGATCAGTGGAGGAATTTCAAATTTTAAAGAATCGGTTAAGGCAGGATTTGCCGAAGCTTATGATTCAATTGATGCAATTACAGATGGAAGATTGTCAGCGGTTGTTGATGTTACTAAGGAAAAATTTAATAATATCAGGTCAGCTTATGAGGAACACGGTGGTGGTATTCAGGGAGTTTTTGCTGCAGGGCTTCAAACTGTCAATGAGATTGCAACAGCAAAATATGATGTTTTAAATGCTTTGACTGGTGGAAAGTTAGAAGAAATTCATAATATGGCGTCAGAAAAATTTGAATCATTGAAAAATACTGCAACAGAGAAGTTGGAAGGAATCGTATCTGTAGCGACAGAAAAACTTAATAACATGAAATCAGTATACGAAGAAAACGGCGGCGGTATTAAAGGAATCGCATCTGTTATGTATACAGAATTAAATTCGATGACAGATGGGAAACTTGGTTCCATGCTACAGATGACACAGTCAAAATTAAATAATATAAAAAGCAAATATGAAGAAAATGGCGGTGGTATAAAGGGAATTGTATCGGCAGGATTTCAAGCTATTCATGAGATTTCCACAATGAAATTTGATGTGATTAATACACTGACCGGTGGAAAATTGCAGGCTATGAAGGATGCATGGTCTTTAAAAATGGAAGAAATACACGAGAAATTTTCTGGCGGAATCGAAAAGATTAAAAGTTTATTTAATTTTGAATGGAAATTTCCAGATTTGAAGATGCCGCATTTTTCAATCAGCGGTTCTTTCTCCCTAAATCCTCCTTCAGTTCCATCTATTGGTGTACAGTGGTATGCGAAAGGAGCAGTTTTAAACGCACCTACGCTATTTGGAATCAATGGAAATCAGTTAATGGGAGGTGGAGAAGCCGGAGCGGAAGCTGTCCTTCCCATTTCGGTTTTGGAAGAATATATTTCAAATTCCATGAACCAGTTCATTTCCATGATACCTCAGATTGACTATGAAAGATTAGGTAACGAAGTGGCTGTTGCACTGAGAAAAAATCCGGGAACATATGTTGTAAATTTAAACCGGAGAGAACTTGTTAGAGCATTTAATGGAGATTAGAGATGGAAATTTATTATGAAAATAATGCTGAACAGAAAATAATGTTTAATAATTTCCCGATTGTAATCCAAAAACCAGAAACGCTTTTCGACACATCATGGTCATATACATCGGAAAGTGGGAATGGACGAAATACAATCACATCCTTTTATAAGGATATTGCTGAAAAGAGCGTCACACTTTCTGTTTTTGCAGACACAAAAAAAGAATACGATGAAATAATGGACAATTTGCATCAAATCACCGAAAAAGACATTTTGGATAAAACCCCCGGAAAGCTTTTTGTCAATGGATATTATCTTGAGTGCTTCATTGCACAGAAAAGTTTTTTAGATTATGAAGAAATGTTTTATGCTGTTGAGATAAAAATAAATATCATTGCGGAAAATCCGTTTTGGATCAAAAAATCTGAGTATTATTTTTATGCATCAGAATCTTTGAGTACCGATAATAAAAAATATGTTTATCGATATGCTTATAGATATGCAAATGGCATGAGAAATCGAAGCATTATGAACAGTTATATCAAAGCATGTAATTTTGAATTAAAGATTTTCGGATCAGTGCTTAATCCACAGATTATAATTGGTGGTTATGAGTATCTGATTAATGATTATCTGGAAAATGGTGAGTATATCATTGTTGATAGTTTAAAAAGGACGGTAACAAAAATCATGAATGACGGAACAGCTGTTAATATTTTTGACAGCAGAGAAAAGAAAAGATCTGTGTTTCAGAAAATCCGGCCGGGCAGAAGTTTAATAAGCTGGTCCGGTAAATTTGATTTTATGTTAACACTGTATGAGGAAAGGGCAGAACCGCAATGGCATTGAAATTACAAGCTGCATTAAATGGCAATGAAACTGTCCTGCAAAGCGAATCCTCTAATACATATAGCGGAGAACTATCTGCACCAGTACTACCTGTTAAGTATAGAAATGGTGCAAGAGAGTATCCGCTCTCTGTAGTGGCAGAGGATGATGCAGGAAATATCAGCAGGAATAATTCAACTATAATCTCTGTAGTCAATCCGGTGCATTTTGATTTTATCATATCAGATTCAGCTGGAAACGAAATATCATATCTGGACAACATGGAAATGGATCTTGATGTTGGCGATACAAATGATTTTGAAGCGGTTGTAAATTTCTGGGATAATAAGATGTTTTCTTATAATAACAGAATTTACATTCCGGAAACAGAATATGGTGGAATTATCGGTGACCGGGAGATTATAACAAAAAACAGTGAAATTATTTTGCGTGGATATACGTGGCGAGGCTTGTTATCCACAAAAGTAATTATACCGCCAAAAGATTCCACAAATTTAATTCTGTCTGGAGAAATCAATGCTGTCGTAAGGATGCTGATAGGAGATTATTTTGGAAATCTTTTCTATGTGCCAGATGAAGATACACAGAAAAGTGTTTCAAATTATTCTGTTGACAGATTTACAGATGTAGCGTCTGCAATTTACAAGCTTCTGGATTCGATTTCAATGCGGCTTAACATACGATATGATCAGGATAAAAAGGCAGTAGAACTGAAAGCAGTGGATATCTTGGACTATTCAGAAGAACTTGAATACAGTCATGATAGTAAGCTGGATTTTGATATACGAGACTGCCGAAATGGTGTGAATCATTTGATCTGCGGTGGAAGTGGACAGGGATTGGGGAGAGAAATCATCCATCTGTATGTTCAACAAGATGGTTCTATTGGAGATACGCAGTATTATTTTGGGCTAGACGAAAACGCTCAATTTTATGACTATGCAAATGCTGAAAGCACAGAAAAACTTCGCGAAGATGGAGAACACAGATTAAAAGAATTACAGAATTATAAAAAAATGAGCTTATCCGTAGATGATGTAGACCTGGAAATAGGAGACATCGTTGGAGGACGGGAGTATATAACCGGTACAGTAGTTAAAAAACCTATAATAAATAAAATTTTACAGAAAAAAGCTGGAATAATTTCTATTGAATACAAATTGAAGGGAGAACAGTAGTATGGGATTTAAAGCATTAACAGTAAACACAGCAGCAGAAGCAGCCGGACATATTTATGCGGAAGATGATGCAGCCATTTTTCAGTCAATGTTCGGAGGAGACGGAGTACTTAATATTGGAAATTGTCTGAAATCGACTGTTATAAGTAATAATAAAGTCCGCATTTCAGATGGTGTTTTAAGCGTCGGAGGACATATCGGAAGATTAAGTCATGCGGATTATCAGGATATGACGATTGAAAATGGTGCAACAGGATATAACCGCAATGATATTATTTATGCGAGGTTTTTGACCAGCGGAAATGTGGATTCCTTTATTTTGGCAGTAAAAAAAGGAACGGCGACAACGGGAACAGCTTCAGATCCTGCACTTGTTCAAGGAAATTTATATGATGGTGCAGTAGAGAGGGATTATCCTCTTTATAGAGTGAAATTATCCGGGCTTTCAATTGCATCTGTTGACCAGTTATTTACCGTAATTCCTACGATACCGGATTTGAAAGCACAAATGGCAAAGGATAAGGCGGAGATAAACCAGAGTTTAGCTAATGGAAAAATCAAGTTTGGAATTGATTCGTCCGGCAACTATGGATATATAAAGGATGGTGCAGATACAGTTATCCCTTTTAAAAGATATGAGGATGGCAGGATTCAAGGAAGAAACGATGTAATTGGTTCTCCAAACTCCTATGGTCTGTACACAAAGGCTCAGTATGATGCTAACAAAGTGACTTATAAATCTGGTAACTATAACACAGGCTTGAATGGTGAAACGTGGCGTTCCACCTCATTTAATACTGGCTTTTCAACGATAATTGCTCTTCAGATAAACTGCTGGAATGATGAAGGTAATGGATATTTTAATGCCTTTAAAAATGTAAGAATTTCTGGTGGAAAAGTTTCATTGGATTTCTACGCAGCAGATTATGTTGATAATTATGTACAGTGGCTGGCTGTTGGTAAGTAAATTTTAGTTATCATTATAACAACGACTAAAATGTGTATTTATTTTATTCCATAAACCTGATATGTAGAATAGCTATATCCTTTATTATAAAAGCCGTGTAATGTTATATAAGTTGGTTTTATATTAATACTACATGCACCAATATAAGATTCTGATGAATATCGTATGAATCCAAGATTAATGCTGCCGATTAATTTTAAAAGATCGGCATTTATTATCTTAGAATCATTTGCGGCACAAATTAACAAGTATTTATAACCATCGCAATTAAATTTACAGCTTTTATTATCATCAATTAACAAATCGATTTTATTAACAGTTAAACTCTGGTTTTCGAAATCGAAAAAATGGGCATAAAAAGAGCCGGATTAAATTCCGGCTTTCATAATTATGAGGAGTAAGAGCTATCAATGGGGAAAGTTTTTGTAGTTCGTCCAAAATCTTGATAGCTCTTAATAATTATTATAGTGGTTTTATTAAAAAATGTAAATTCGCATAATCAGAATAATTTCTTGAAAAATAAGAAAAAGTGTGTGCAAAAGTTTACACGATTTTGTGTTATAACTTAGTTAGAGAAAACCTGTTAAAGATGATTCTTTGACAGGTTTTTTAGTGTTAAAAATATAAAAAGAAAGGATGTGAAGTATTATGGCAATGGAATCCGTATCATTAGATCTAAACGGTCAAGTTTACACACTTGACTATGATTCTTCAACTAAAAAATGGAAAAAGACCGTTACTGCACCAACTGCTAGTTCTTATAACCAGACTGATCATGTTTATGCAATGACATTAAAAGCGGTTGATGTAGCTGGAAATGTTACTGTTGTTGATAAAACAGATTCTACATTCGGCAATTTAATGAAGCTGCGTGTTAAAGAAAAGGTTGCGCCTGCAATTTCTGTTATAAAGCCAAGTGCTGGTGCGTATCTGACGAGTCACACTGTAGCGTTTAGTATAAATGTGACTGACAGCGGATCCGGTGTATCAAATTCCACGATTTCTGCAAAACTTGATGGAAAAGCACTTGGTGTCACAAAAAAGACAATAACAAATGGTTATCAGTGTACTTATAGCGGAACAGTTAATGATGGTACTCATAAACTTGTTGTTACAGCATCAGATAATGACGGAAATACTGCTTCAAAAACAGTTAATTTTACAGTTGATACAGTTCCACCGACTTTAAATATTACATCTCCGGCAGCAAACTTGATAACAAATAAGCAGGCGTGTGCTGTTTCAGGGATTACGGATGATGCCACCAGCAAACCTGTGACAGTAAAAGTCTCATTAAATGGGACTGATCAAGGTAGTGTCACGGTCGCTTCTGATGGTACTTTTTCTTCAAGTGTTAATTTGATTGAAGGAACAAATACGATCGTAATCATAGCAACTGATAAGGCTGGTAAAGTAACAACCGTGAATCGTACTGTAGTTTACGATTCGGTGTCCCCGGTCATTGTATCAATTGATGTTCCGACGGAAGTTGAATCCGGTTCATCTTTTACAATCACTGTAGAAGCAACAGATTAGGAGGTTTTCTATGATTGTCATTGAATCAATTGAAATTACTCCAAATCCGGTCGAGACAAATGGAAAAATTTCAATCAGTGTGGAACTTCATGAAGAATATGCTGATGAGAAAAAATATGAATACAAATATCCTTATCGGTATGGAAACTTAGAAAATTAGGAGGAAAAATGAATCATATTATTATTTTAAATGATGGAAGAAAAGTGGAAGTCCAGAAAGTAGAAAAGTATGGTGGAAGCCTTAAAATAAGAATGCTTTTGCAGACAAGTGACCAGCTCAAATCATACTTTGCTGATGCATTTTCTACGAAAAAGATTACAGAAAAAGATGATGGAAAAGAAACCGTTTATGAAAATTACGCAGAATTATCTTATATCAAGGAAGAAACTGGTGGAATTTGGGAAGTTGAACTTTCTCAAACGGATGCTTCTGTTGATGAAAAATTAAAGCAGTTGGAGATCCAGACAGAGAAAAATGCTGAAAATTTAGAGCAGGCAATTGCTGAACTGACCATTATGATGGCATCTTTTACGGAAAATAATTCAGAAACAGATGGAGGTAATTCAGATGTTCAATAGAGATAGCGTGGTTGTTAAAATTTGGGTGAAATTGGTTCAGGAAGAAAAATATTCTGTAGATCAGATTCCTAATTTATCCAATTTGAGGGAAGAAGTCAAGGCTGCATTATTATAATTTTGCTTAAGTTAAATAGAAAAACCTGTTGAAGAGAAATCTTTGACAGGTTTTTCTATTAGCGAAAGGAAAGGAGAGAATATCTTGGAGACAATTGTTTCAGCATTAATTGCGGGAGGATTAGCGTTAATCGGAACGGTACTCACAGTCAGTTCAGGGCAGAAAAAAACAGAACAGAAGCTTCAGACAGCACAGGCAGTCACAGACTGTAAGATTGATGAACTGACGCGCGAGGTACGCTTGCATAATAATTTTGCGCAACGTGTTCCAGTTATCGAAGAACAGGTAAAAGTTATCAATCATCGCATTGCAGATTTAGAGGGAGGAAAATAATATGTTAAAAAATTCGGTATTTAAACCATCAGTAAGCACACAGAAATGGGCGAAAGCCGCAGGAATCAGATCAATTAAGACGATGGCGCAGACAGCGGTAGCAGTAATCGGCACAGGGGCAGTGATTTCAGCAGTGGATTGGAAGATGGTAGTATCATCCGCAATTGTAGCCGGTATCGTATCATGGCTTACATCTTTGGCAGGAATTCCAGAAGTAGAGGAGGAGTAATTTTTATGGCAAATAGAAAAATTGGACAGACAGGTCTTAATCTGATCAAGCAGTATGAGGGATGTCGGTTATCTGCTTATCAGTGTGCTGCCGGAGTATGGACCATCGGTTATGGACATACTGCCGGAGTAAAAAAAGGTATGACAATCACGCAGGCACAGGCAGACGCATATTTAAAGCAGGATATTGCAAAGTTTGAGGGATACGTTAATAGTCCCGCATATGTGCCAATCACTGCAAATCTCAACCAGAATCAGTTTGATGCTCTGGTGTCGTTTGCATTTAATTGTGGAGCTGGCAACCTTAAAAAGCTTTGTGCAGGTAGAAACGCATCACAGATTGCTGTAGCAATGCCACAGTACTGTAAAGCAAATGGTAAAGTGCTTGCAGGACTTAAAAGGCGTAGGTCGGCAGAGCAGGCTTTATTTAATAAAGCAGTGGCAGCAACAAATACATCAAAATCAGAAAGCGAGGATTACAATATGACTACGATCAGAAAAGGTAGTAAAGGAAATGTGGTCAAGGTATGGCAGATCATCATTGGTGCGACAGCAGATGGCAATTTCGGCAGAGGTACGGAAGCATCGACCAAGACATGGCAGAGGAGCCACGGATTGACAGCGGATGGAATTGTTGGAAAGAATACATGGAAAGTAGGTCTTGAATCATTATAAAACCATAGCCGGTAGAGCTGCTTATCTGCCGGCTATTTTCATGTAAATTGTCATGACAAGATTCATGACAAGATTTTGTATTTTTATGACAAATTTACTATTTATTTGACGAATATTTCTAAGACTAGAAAAGCCGTAAACCATTGATTTTTCAATGAAAATCGCATGTTTACGGCTCTTTTTTCTTAATGCAGGAGATGGGACTTGAACCCACACACTGTTGCCAGCGTCAGATTTTGAGT